>Ga0182024_10000252_pt1 | contig 132767 bp, 114 predicted proteins | sample P32metaG_FD_120480 | JGI IMG/M metagenome (GOLD analysis project Ga0182024, IMG submission 120480) | Permafrost microbial communities from Stordalen Mire, Sweden - P3-2 metaG (Illumina Assembly) | ecosystem: Environmental > Terrestrial > Soil > Wetlands > Permafrost | place: Sweden: Stordalen... | reverse complement strand
TCGACGTCGACGTCACACCCGGACTGGTCTGTGCGGCTTTCGATTGGCTGTTCGATGCAGACGCCGAGGTGCCGGCCATCACCGCGACGAGCGCAACAATCGCGCTCACCGCCACGGTTCGGAACCGCCACCGGGCGTTACCAGAGCGTTTGCTCATGTTTCCCCCTGTATAGGCGGAGCAGGATGCTGGTCCGATTGAACCCGATCTCCTGCTCATAGCTGTCACTCGTTCAGCCCCGCCGAGGCGGGGGTACTCGAGCGCGCTCGCAGAGCGCGCACACCATGGCCGAGGCGGCGGACGCCGCCTTGGATTCCGCCCGGAGCCACCAGCATGGCGACGACCAGGGCCAGACCGTAGATACCGAACGCGAGGTTCGAGCTGATCGCCTTCGAGAGGCCGAAGTGGTTCGAGAGCGACGTCGCCCACTGAGGCAGGAACACGATCAGGATCGCCCCCCAGATCGCGCCGGTGAGGCTGCCCAGGCCACCGATGACCATGCCGGCCAGCAACGCGATGGAGAGGCTGAGAGGAAAGCTGCCCGGGTTCACCGTCCCGATCGACAGCGCGAACAGCGCGCCGCCCAGCCCGGCACAGGCCGCGCTGACCACGAACGCGAGGATCTGGGTCCGCGCCACGTGAATGCCGGCCAGGGACGCGGCGATCTCGTCGTCCCGCACGGCGCGGAACGATCGGCCGTATCGGCTCCGAATCAGATTCGCCAGCACGACCAGTGTGATCACCGCGCAGATCGCCGAGATCCAGGCCAGCCATTCCTGGGGGTCGAAGTTCGTCCCGAGGAACGACGGCGGGGTCGGCTGGACGATGGTCAGGCCGGTACCGCCACCGAGCTCTCCGGGCCAGCGGTAGACGACGTTGGGCAGCCCGACCGCGAGGGCGAGGGTGGCCCCGGCCAGGTAGGGCCCGCGCAGCCGGGCGGCTCCGAGCCCGATGACCACGCCGGCGAGCGCGGCCGCGACGGTCGCGAGAACCAGCACGGCCACGAGCGGCAGGTTGGAGTGCAAGCCGATGAGCGCGCCGGCGTACCCGCCGATTCCCATCAGGGCGCCGTGCCCGAGCGAGATCTGGCCGTTCAGGCCGGTGAGGACGGTGAGGCCGGCGATCGCGACCACGTACGCGCCGACCTGGGCGATCTCGAAGTTGTGGTACGAGCTCGCGGACGACGTGATGGCATAGATCACGACGAGGCCGCCGGCCGCGACCAGGAGATGCCGTAGCAGCGGCTGGGTGGGCAGCCAGGTTCGGCTCCCGGGTTGGCGGCTGGCCGGCGGATTGGCGGCGGAGTTGGCGCGCCCGAGCGCCGTCTGCGTCGCGCCCGGGCCGGCGACGTCGCGTCCCCCGTTCGGGGACGACGACGCCTCGGCGGGTGTCTGGCGGACGCGGTCGGGGCTCATCAGACCCGCCTCGGCTTGATCCCGCTGAACAGGCCCTCGGGTCGGACCATCAGCACGACAATCAGGAGGACCAGGACACCCATGACCTCGAGGCTCGGTCCGAGCGCCTGCCAGCCGCCGACGTAGCTGGTCACCAGCCCGAGGGCCAGCCCGCCCGCGACCGCCCCGACCGGGCTGTCGAGCCCGCCGATGACCGCGGCCGCGAAGCCGTACACGAGCGGCGCGTCCATGAAGTTCGGGGACAAGAAGAGCTTCGGGGCCACCAGCACGCCAGCCAGCGCGCCGACGAGGGACGCCAATGCCCAGCCGAGACTGAGCATCCTCCCGACGCGGACGCCGAGTAGTCGGGCGGTCTCGGGCTCGAAGGCGGCGGCCCGCATCCGGAGGCCGACGTTCGTGGCGCGGAACAAGACAATGAGGAGCACCATGGTGAGGAGCACCGCGCCGATGACGAACAGGTCGAAGGGTGACAGGGCGACGGTTTGACCGCCGATGTTGAGGCCCTTGATGGAGAACGTGGCGGTCGGGAGCGTGCGGGGCGACCCTCCACCCCAGATCATGCCGGCGATCGACTCGATGAGGATGAGGAGCCCGAAGGTCAGGATCACCGCGGTGAGCGGCGGCTTCGATTCGACCGGGCGGATCAGCACCCGTTCGATCACCGCGCCGGCGACGAGGCCGAACCCCAGCGCGGCGACGAACGCCACCCAGTAGCTCGCGCCGGCGTCGATGACGGACAGCGCGATGAAGGCGCTGACCATGGCCATACCACCGGCGGCGAAGTTCACGATTCGCGTCCCGCGCCAGATCAGTACCAAGGCGAGCGCGATCGACGCGTAGATCGCGCCGCTGGTGATGCCGTTGAGGGTCTCGTTCAGCAACGGGAGCCTCCACGGTCGGAGGGCTCGCGGTGGAGGGTGCACGACCGGTGGCGCATCAGAATCCCAGGTAGTGGTGCATCAGATCGGCGTCGTCGGCGACGCGGCGGGCGTCGTCGGCGAGCACGACCTGCCCGAGGTACAACACGACGGCTTGGTCGGCGATCGAGAGGGCGGTGCGGGCGTTCTGCTCGACGAGCAGCACCGTGAGCTGCTCACTTCGGGTCAGGTCTCGCAAGAGCCGCATGATCTGGCCCACGACGAGGGGGGCAAGGCCCAGCGAGGGCTCGTCGAGGAGTAGGACCCGCGGTCGGCTCATCAGAGCCCGGCCGATCGCGAGCATCTGGGACTCGCCGCCCGAGAGGGTGAACGCCGCGGCGCGCCGGCGCTGGGTCAGCTGCGGGAACAGCTCGTACACCTCGCCGAGCGCTCGACGCCGGTCGGCTCGGTCTGGACGAAAGAGGCCACCGAGGCGAAGGTTCTCGTCGATGGTCAGCTCCTTGACGACGCTGCGGCCCTCCGGGACGTGGGCGACGCCGTGGCGAACCACGTCCTCGACCGGCAGCTTCAACAGGTCGGTGCCGTCGTAGCGGACGGTGCCCGCCCGGGGTTTCACCAGCCCGGTCATCGAGCGCAACAGGGTGGTCTTCCCCGCGCCGTTGGCGCCGAGCACGGCCGTGATCGACCCGTCCGGCACCGTGAACGACACCGCGCGCAGGGCTTCGATCGCCCCGTAGCTGGTGGTCAGCCCCTCAACGGTCAGCACCGGCGACCCTTCCGTCACGAGACCCGCCGGCGGTGACCGGCTCGACCTCGCCGCCAAGATAGGCCGCGGTGACCGCCGGGTTGCCCTTGACCTCGTCGGGAGTGCCCGACGCGATCACGCGGCCCGCGTCGAGGACGACCACCCGGTCGCAGACCGACATCACAAGGTCCATGTGATGTTCGACCAACACGATCGCCATCCGGTTCGTCAGCTGGCGCAGCAGCTGCCCGAGGGAGGCCAACTCGGCATCGCTCAGCCCGCTCGCCGGTTCGTCGAGGAGCAGCAGGGTCGGCGACGCGACCAGCGTCCTGGCCAGCGCGACCCGCTTCTGGGTCGCGTACGGCAGCGTCGAGGGAACACGGCCGGCGACGTCGCCGACCTGCAATTCCTCGAGCACGCTGCGGGCACGATCCGCGAGCGCCTTCTCGTCACGCGAGGAGCGGCGCGAACCGAGCAGCGCCGCGCCGAGCCCAGCTCGTGCCGACACCTGCGCGCCCGCCATGACGTTCTCCAGCACGGTGAGCTGGGACCACAACCCGATGCCCTGCAGGGTGCGGCCCACCCCCAGCTTCGCCAGCTGATGGGGGCGCAGCCGCCGCATCTCGCGGCCGGCGAGCACGATGCGGCCTTCCCTCGGCGACACGAAACCGGACACGACGTTGAAGAGCGTCGTCTTGCCGGCACCGTTCGGGCCGATCACCCCGACGATCTCGCCGGGAACGACGCTGAGCGACACGGAGTCGAGGGCGAGGAGTCCGCCGAAGCCGACGCTCACATCCTCAACGATCAGGGCCGGTGCCCCTGCCTCCGCCACGGTCCCCCCAGATGATGGCGACGTCCTGGTTTCCGACCGGTCCGTCGAGGCACCGGTCGCCTGAGCCGCCCGCCAGAGTGGACAGCTCGGCCACGGACGCAGGTCAGTATGGCATCGGCACGCGAGTCCCCACCGGTCGCGGGAGCGGGGAGCCGCGTAGCCTGACGTGCGTGTCAGCCTGGTCGGGGTGCACCACGACTCGATGCATGGCGGCCAGTCGGGGAACCCGGCGGACCGGCGAGGGCCGGTGACCGCCCTCGACCCAACGCGGCGTTACTTCTCGCCCGAGATTGAGACCATGCCCCGGACGGAGATCGAGCGTCGCCGCGACGAGAAATTGCTCGGCGACCTCGTGCCCTGGGCGTATGAGCGCTCGGCGCTGATCCGCGAGACCTGGCAAGCCGCCGGGGTGACCCCCGCCGACGTGACGTCGATGGACGAGTTCCAGGCGCGGGTGCCGTTCATCGACAAGGACTCGATCCGCGCCTTTCGGGACCGCCACGGCGACCCCTACGGCGGGCTGCTCTGCCTGGACCCAGACGACCCGAGCCTCCAGAAGATCTTCAGCGCGATCTTCTCGACGTCGGGCACCACCGGCGACCCGACCCCCGCGCCGTACGCGGGTCGGGGACCCACCTTCTTGGTGCGCGAGTTCTGGGAGCAGGGGGTTCGCCCCGGCGACCACTTCCTCCACTGCCTCTTCACGTTCCGGGGTCCGGCAATCCACGACACGGTCCGCGGCGTCGGTGCGACCCCTGTGTTCGTCGACCATCAGCCCGAGGATGTCGCCCAGCTGTTCCGGTTCAGCCGCGAGCTGCGCCCCACCGGTTGGTACACGCTGTCGGGGCCGCTGGTGATGATGATCGAGGCCGCCGCGGCCGCCCTCGGCGAGGACCTCGCCGAGACGTTCCGCTCGTATCGGGGCGTCGTGTTCGCCGGCGAGCCGATCGGGCCTCGAGCGCGCGCCCGCGTCGAATCGTGGGGCCTCGAGCTGTTCCTGCAGACCAGCCTCGGCGACGTCGGCGCCGCCACCGAGTGCGCGGCGCACGACGGCTGCCATTACTGGGAAGACACCGCCTTCATCGAGCATCTCGACCCCGACGGGGGGCAGCCCGCCGCCGACGGCGAGCGCGGCGAGCTCGTCTCCACCACCCTCATCGACAAGGTCGCTCCCCTGGTCCGATACCGCTCGGACGACATCGTGCGCCGGACCACCGAGCCGTGCGCCTGCGGCCGCACCCACGGTCGCATCTGGCCCCTCGGACGCAAGAGCGACGAGGTCATCGTCGACGGCGTCTCGATCCTGCCCGGCGACGTGTGGGGGGCGATCGAGAGCGTGCCCGAGACCCAGGCCGGGCTGTTCCAGGTGATCCGCGCCGGGCGCGAAGCCGACGTGTTGCGCCTGCGGGTCGGGTACTCGTCCCCCGGCGGCCGCGGGCTCCCCGACGTTCGCACCCGCGTCACCGACGCCGTCCACGCCACGGTCGGCGTCGCCCCCGACGTCGAGCTGGTCGAGCAGGACGTGCTGCTCCGCCAGGGTCCGCCCCACAAGATCCCCCGGGTGGCGCGCTCGTGAGCTTCGCGGCCCGCTTCGAGGACCCGCCCGCGGTCTGGGGCGTCGGACGGGTGGTCGTCGGCGACACGGTGCTCACCTGGCCCGTCTCCCAGCACGACATCGACGACGAGGCCGCCGCGCTGGCCCCCCGCCTCGTCGACCTCGGGCTCGGCGACCGGGGCCTCGTCCTCATCGTCTCGCTGCTGTCCCAGGCCATCCACGTCGCGCCCTTCGAGCAGGCCGCCGGGCTGCTCGGCGCCCGCTACTCGTCGGCCGACGCGACCCCCTACGACGCCTTCCGCACCGTGTCGCTCGTCCGCCAGCTTCACCCCCACGTCGTGCTCGGCGTCGACGCGTCGGTCTGCGACGGTGTGGAGACCCTCGGCGCGGACCTCGGGACGGTCTTCGCGACTGTCGGCGCGGTCGCCGCCGCCGACGCGGACGCCCAGCAGCGCCTCGAAGCGAGCGGTGTGCCCACCGCGCGGTGGCTGCGGCTCGGTCCCACCAGCGCCGTCTCCGCGCCCGGCGACGACGTCCTCGTCTACGACGAGCAGCGCTGGCAGGTCGACGCCGTCGACGGGGAACTCGCACTCACGAACCGCGTCGCGCGTCTCACCCCGTGCGAGGGGCTGCGCACCGGCGTGCGGGGACAGGTCCTCGCCCCGGGCCGGCTCCGCCTCGATGCGTAGGCGGACGGCTCAGCGTTTGCGGAGCAGCGTCAGCCCGTCGCTGATCGGGAGCAACACCGAATCGACGCGGTCGTCTTGCGCCACCAGGTCGTTGAACGCCCGGATGGCCAGCACGTTCTCGTCCTGGCGGGACTCGTCCACGACCGAGCCGTGCCAGAGCGTGTTGTCGACCAGGATCACCCCGTTCGGGCGCAGCCGGGTCAGCAGCTCCAGGTAGTAGCCGGCGTAGTTCGGCTTGTCGGCGTCGATGAACGCCAGGTCGATGGTCGCGTCGGTGGGCAGGGCCCGCAGCGTGTCGAGCGCCGGCGCGATCCGCAGCTCGATGCGGTCGGCGACCCCGGCCCGGTCCCACGCCTCGCGGGCGAGACCCGTCCAGTCCTCACTGACGTCGCAGCACACCAGCCGGCCCCCCGGGGCGAGTCCCCGAGCGATGCACAGCGACGAGTAGCCGGTGAACGTGCCCACCTCGACCGCGCTGCGCGCGTCGAGCAGCCGAGTCAGCAGCGTCATGAAGGCACCCTGCTCGGGGGCGATCTGCATCCCCGCGAAGTCGCCGACCCGGCTCTTGGTCTCGCCGATCAGCCAGCGCTGCACCTCGTCGGGGGGCGTGCCCCGCGCCACGAGGTACTCGTGGATCTCGGGCGACAGGTTGAACGACTTCGGCTGGTCCGCCACGCCGGCAACCTACCCCGACCCGGTCGGGAGGCAGACCTGGAGCCGCCCGTCGCCGCTCACGCAGCGGGGGCTTGGAGGCCGTACAGGCGTGCGGTCGTGGAGTAGGTGACCCGCTCCCGTTCCGGCGCGGGCACGCCGGCGAAGATCCGCTCCAGCGTGTCTTGGGTGTGGGGCCAGGTTCCCTCGGGGTGCGGATAGTCCGAGGCCCACAGGAGCGACTCGATGCCGGTGAAGCCCCGGTTGATGACCCCGGCCGCATCGTTGCCGAACGTGACGTGGCCCTGGCGACGCACATAAAAAGAAGGAGGTTCGGCCAGCTTGGGCTGCACCCATTGCTGGTGCTCCTCGAACGCCTCGTCCATGCGCTCGAGCAGCCAGGCGAGCCACCCCGCCCCGCATTCGACCATCACCACGTGCAGGTCCGGGAACCGCTCGAGGACCCCTGAGGCGGCGAGGTAGCCGAGCGTGCGCTGCGCGCCGAGGCCGACCTCGACGTAGTTGATGACCGCGCCGCCGAGTCCCCGCTCGGTGACCGGGTTCGAGCCGGTCCCGACATGGAAGCTCACCGGCATCCCGTGTGCCTGGGCGGCGGCCCACACCGGGTCGTACTCGGACGAGTTGTAGGGACGGCCGTCGGGGGCCTGCATCGGGAGCATGATCGACCGCAGGCCCAGCGCCGCAACCCGCTGGATCTCCGCCACCGCGGGCTCGATCTCTTGCACCGCGACCATCGCCGCCCCCGCGAAGCGCTGCGACTGCGCGGCGAACGTCTCGGCCAGCCAGTCGTTGTACGCCCGACAGCTCGCCCAGCGCAGCTCCGGATCCGGGATCATGAACCCGAACAGCGCGATCGTCGGGTAGAGCACCTCACCCCAGACGCCGTCCTCGTCGAGGTCGACGATGCGCTGATCCGGGTCCCATGCCCCGGCTCGGAAGTGACTGTCCCCGGCGCGCTCGCGCTCCGGCTGGTCGGTCTCGCCGCTTCCGCCGCCGCCCATTCGGCGCGGCACCATCCCCTCGACGAGCAGCCGCGGCTCGCCATCGACCTCCGCGATGCGCGGCGCCCGGTCCTTCAGCTGAGCCGGGAGCCGCTGCACCCACAGGTCCAGCGGCTCGACAACGTGGGAGTCAGCCGAGTTGACGAGATGGCCGGTCACCGACCGACACGCTAGTCCGGCTCGCCAGTGCCCGGGTTGTGCACCGTGATCTGGACCGTGGCCTTGGTTGGTGACACGGCAGTGGGGGTGTTGTTGTCGACAGCCTGGTACGTGAACGAATCGACTGGATCGGTATCGGGGTCGCCCACGGGGGTGTACTGAAAGGCTGTCGACGGCTTGTAGAGCGTCACCATATCCACCGTGGTGCTGTCGGTGGTGTCCATGAACCTCCCGTGCGAGGTGTTCAGCGCCGTGAACTGGTACGAGAAACTCAATCCGTTGTCGCTGCCGCCCGAGAGCTGAAAGCTGAGCGAGTCGGCGGTAATCGTGTCGTCGCCCGCCGTCGTCAGGTTCCCCGCCTCGGGGGTACATCCAACTCCCACCGGCTGACAGACCGGATCGGTCTGATCGACCATGGGCTGTGGAGTCGGGGGCGGTGGCGGCGGCGAGTTCGGTGTCGTCGGCGTGAAGCCCTGGTTGGGGGTCGAGGGGGTGAAGGACTGCACGACGCCGTTGGTGACGGTGGCGGTTCCGCTGAAGGGTTGGAAGATGCCGTTGCCGAGGCCGTGCTCGATGTAGTCGAGGAAGACGTTGGTCTGGATCCACTGGATGAGCGCGAGCTGGTCGGGGGTGAGCTGCGACGGGGCGGTGCAGAGGGTCCCGCTGGTGGAGACGCACTGGGAGAGAGGGTTGAGGGTCTGGGTCTGGCCGCCGCTGCCGGTCAGGGTGACGTTGTCGATCACGCCGGTGAAGGTGCACTGGGTGGGGCTGGTGCAGTCGACGACGAAGGCGGTGCCGGCCACCGCGGCGGTGGTGCCGCCCCCTTGCTGCTGGAACGATTCGCTTTGGGTGAGCGCCACGGTGCGGTTCCAGGTCTCACCGGTCTGGAGGGTCCCATTGACCTGACGGTTGCCTTGGCTGTCGGTGAGCTTGGTGATCGTGAACGTGGTGCTGACGTCGAGTCGCGTGTACGAGTCGCTGGCGTAGTCGATCTCGGCGAGGCCGACGCTGTCGGTTTGGACGGTGTCGCCGACGTGGAGCGACTCGCCGTTCGTGGCGGGGGTGAAGGTGGTGGTCCCGGCCGGCTCGACCGAGACGTGGCCGATCGAGTTGGCCTTGATCACGAGCTTCGCGACGGCCTTGCTCTGGGTGCTGCCCGCCGGTTTGGTGGTCGTGGTCGTGGAGCCGTGGGGGTGACCCTTGGCCTGCGCGGTGGCGGGCAGGGCGAAGGCGAGGGCGGTGCCGAGCCCGGCGACGAGGAGGGTACGAGTCCAGCGAGATCGGGTCTGGTAAATGATGACGGGGAGCATAGTGGGCGCGGATCAGCGGTGCCCGCCACGCTCAGCTGGCGTGGCGCACTGGCCGAGGAACTCCGAAGGGTCTCTATTTGCCGAGGATGACGACGCAGTCGGCGGCGGCGGCGCCGGCCGGGGCGGTGGCGGGGAAGGGCGCCACGGTGGTGCCGGGGCCGACCGCGGTGGCGAGGACGGTGGCCTCGATGCTGAAAGCCGGTTTGCACTCGACGATGGTCGTGGTCTGGACGGGCGCGTTGCCAGTGCCGACGATGGCGTAGCCGAGGGTGCCGAGCGCGGCGGCTTTCGTCGCCGCGGCTTTGGCGACGCCGCTGGCATTCAGCACCGCGACGTGGACCTCGGAGGGTGGCCGGCCCGCGGGTGGGAGCGTCGCGGTCGGGGTGGTCGTGGTGGTGGTGGCGGTCGAGGCGGTGGTCGTCTCCTTGGTCGAGATCTTGACCGTCTTGGGAGTGGGCAGGGCCAGGTTGACGAGGAAGCCGATGAGCGCGAGGGCCAGGATTCCGCCGACGCTGCAGAGCGCGAGGCGTCGCCCGGTCCAGCGGCTCGGGGGGAGTACGGCGCCGGGTGGGAGCTTGCGCTCTTTGCGTTTCCTGAGGGCGTCGCGCAGCTCGCCCAACCCGCAGATGACGAGCCCGACGATCGCGACGACTCCAAGCCAAGCCAAGGTCGGAATCCTCTGGTCGGGCCGCTCAGTCTACGAGTCGGGGCCGGCGGCAGCGTGCTCGCCCGGTCGGGTCAGACCCGCGCTGGTGCTGGTGTCAGGCGTGCACGGCCGGCTCGGGCTCCCCGGCCGGGTCGGGTGGTTCGGGGTGGCGGGCGACGCGGTGGCGCACGATCTGGACGACCGCGTCGGCGCCGAGGAGCATCACGGCGAGCCAGGCGAGGTCGGCGGCGCTGCCGAAGTTCGACGGCCAGCTGAAGATCGCCGGGTACCGGTAGCGGCCCTGTTGGACGATGACGTACAGGGCGGCGAGGCCGAGCGAGCCGACGGTGCCGGCGGTGAGCACGACGCGCGCCCGCGGCCAGCAGAGCGCGGCGGCGACCGCGGCCGCGACGAACAGGCCGATCCAGGGTCGGGTTGAGACGCCGGCGGCGACGCCGGCGATGAGCGCGGTGACGGCGATCACCCGTGGGGGTGGTCGCGCGCCGCCGGAGACGAGCGGGTTGGCGAGGCGGGGCTCGGGGTCGCGGACGTCGAGGTCGGGTCGGCGTCGTCGCTCGATCCAGATCAGCGCGAGGCAGGCGAGGATCGCGAGTCCCGAGAGGGCGAGGCCGATCCAGATGAGGGTCTGGCCGACCCAGCGGAGCTGGACGGTGAACGTCCCGGCCTTCGTCGGGGCGATCTCCCAGCCGTTGGCGTAGCCGTTCACGAGCTGCTTGCCGATGAGCTTGGCGCCGCCGCTGACGGTCGCCTGCCAGCCGGCGTCGTAGCTCTGACCGAGGATGAGCCACATCGGCTTGCCGTCGCTGGAGTGCACCGACAGGTTGAAGCTCGTCGTCCCCGAGCTGGTGACCGTGACCGTGGAGTGCGTCGCGGTGCGGGGCGTGCCGAGCGCGGTGGGTAGGGCGGGCGCGCCGCCGGGGGCGGAGGTGAGCACGACCCGGTCGACGTCGAGCCCGAGGGCCTGGCCCGGCACCGAGTTGAGGGTGTGGTGCCCGGCGGAGAGCTCGGGGGTGGTGTCGCAGGCGGCGAGGGACAGGGTGTTGTCGCTGACCGCGGCGGTGCTCGACCCGGTGATCCGGACCGGGACCGCGTGGCCGTCGACGCTGAGCAGGTCGCTTCGACATCCGCTGTCGACGGTGGCGGGGTGGGCAGGCCCGGCGACGCCGGGCATGCCGGCCTCGGCGATGGCGACGGGGAGGTCGATGGGCTGGTGGGTGGTGTAGTCGACGGTGGTTTCGGGGCGCACCGCGGTGATGGTGAGCCGAAACGCGCGGCCGGTGACGGCGGGGAACGACACCGGCACGCTGACGGTGGCACCCTCGACGGGCTGGTCGGTGATCGCCGGGACGGTGATGGTGCGCGTCGTGCCGCTGTCGGTGGAGAGCTGCAGCTGGGTGGGCACGGAGTGCTTACCGTCGGCGACGACCGCCAGGTTCAGGTGGTCCATCGTGATCGGGGCGGCGAGGGTGGCTTCGACCCACTGGCCGATCGGGTTCCCGAACGGTGTCGTCCACGCGGTAGTCGCGGCGCCGTCGAAGGCGCTCGACGCGCGCGCCGCGGTGTCGCCGGCGAGGTGCGCCGAGGCGCTGTAGGCGACGCCGGGCCCGGTGGTGCCCAGCACCGAGTCGAGGACCGTGTCGGGGGCGTTGGGGTCGACGCGGGCCTGCCCGGTGAGCGTGAAGCCGCGTGCGGTGGGCAGGGTGAAGGTCCGGGCGAGGTCGAGCTCCTCGTCCTGGCGGTAGCGGGCGCTGGGGTCGTAGCGCAGCCGGGACATCTCGAGCACCAGGGTGTGCTGGAGCGACGCCGTCCCGGCCCGTTGGAGCAGGTCGGTGGGGAGCCGGACGGTCTGGTCGGCGTGCACGCCGGGGATGCGGACCTCGGAGAACCCGACGCCGTTGATCCCGCCGTACCCGGCCCGGGTGCCGATGTTGGTGGCCTCGAGCACGATGGTGAGCTCATGGAACCGGCGCCGGGAGAACGCCACGGTCTGCCCGGCCTCGACGAGGGAGCTCGGCCCGAGATTGACCGTCACCGGGTGTGCGCCGTCGAAGAGCAGCTGGACCTGGGTGAGGGTGCGGAAGTTGTCCCCGGTGAGGGGCTGGACCAGGTTGATGTGATCGGTGGTGACCGGGGAGTCGAGCTTGATCTGGAGCTGCTGGCCGACCGGGTTGTCCTCGCCGGCGACCCGCCACGCGGTGTTGGGGTCGCCGTCGAGCGCGTTGGTCGGGCGTTCGTCGGGCGTGTAGTAGGCGTGCTGGCCGTAGCTGGTGGCCTCGACGCTCTGCACGCCGCCCAGCTGGTCGACGGTCTGGGTGTCGGTCCCCGCGCCGGGGAACGGGGTCAGACGGAAGTCCTCGGAGTCGACGACGAGGGGCTGCTCGTTGGCGGTCTCGGTGTATCCCGTCGAGTCGCGGACGTTCCCCCACCGTTCGGCCCGCTTGCGGTTCGAGTCGGTGACGACCAGATCCGCACCGGAGTGCAGCGCCTGGGTCAACGAGCTGCCCTTGAGCGCGGCGGAGTACAGCACGGTGCTCTCGCCGTTCAACACGCCGGCGGCGGCCAGGTCGACGAGGCCTTCGCCGTCGCCGTCGACCACGACGGGCTGGGTGGTCGGCGCGGCGCTCACGATGTTGGCGACCCCGCTGACCGGGAAGAGCGCGACCTTCGGCGGCCAGGGTGTGGTGGCGGTGATCAGGTCGTGCTCGTTGAAGAGCGGCACCGCGGTCGCGATGTGCGGGGTGGTCGGCCCGAACGTTTCGGGTTTGCCGATCCCGGCGGGCCGCGGGTTGGTGAACTCCTGCCACAGGACGCGGGGCTCGGGGGTGTTGTAGCGCTCGTACTGCAGGTCGGTGCGCAGCACGACGGTGCCGCTGTTCATCATGCGGGCGACCGGGGCGAGTGACGCCGGCTCGAAGGTGCCTTCTTGGAGGCGGTGGTCGAGCGCGATCAGCAGGTTGGCGGACTGGGGTGAGCCGAAGGGGATGAGCTCGCGCGAGACCCACGGCCGGCTGGAGATGGCCGGCATGATCGGGTCGACGGTGTCGCCCCACTGGTAGGCGGCGAAGTCCGACCCGGGGAGCTCCATCGCCCGGGTGCTGTCCCCCACCGCCTGGATCGCGGCGCCGGCTTTGGTCCAGTAGGAGGGGATGTTCTCGGGGAACGCGACCCGGTCGGCGACGTAGCCGTCCCGCCAGACCGGCACGAAGTTGATGAGGGCCAACGCGCCGGCCAGGCCGACCGCGGTGAGGCGCGTCCAGCGGTGCAGCGGCGCCAACGCGGCGAGTCCGGCCGCGATGAGGCCGGCGACGCCGAGCGCGACGAGGGGGACGGCCCGGGGGGTGCTGCGCAGGGCGAGCCCGACGCTGGAGCCGGTGGCGAAGCCTTTGAAGATCGACCCGAGCGAGGTGGGGTTGCTGTAGGGGTAGGCACCGACGGCGACGACCGTGCCGACGACGACGAGGGCGGCGAAGTAGGCGCGATGCCGCCAGCGGATGATCATCGCCGCGGCGAGGGCGAGGAGCGGGATGGCGAAGCTGACCAGGATCAGCCACCGGTGCTGGGTGAAGTCGATCGACTGGTTGATCCACGTGCCGACGGCGTCGCCGCCGTAGAAGAACCAGTTCCCGAGTCCCCGCAGCACCTCGGTCGGCGACGAGCCCGACGAGACGGTCTTCACCGTCTCGGACACGTCGAGATAGTTGATGCCGTACTTGCCCTGGTCGACCAGCCCGAAGATCCACCACAGCGAGGTGGTGAGCACGAGCACGCCGATGCGCAGGCAGGCGGCCAGGGCGCGCTGGAGCGACACTTCACCTAGGACGACGGCGAGGATGACCCACAGCGCGGGGGCGAGCCCGGCGAGCAACAAGGAGGTGGCGTTCGTCCCGCCGATGACGAGGACCACCAGCGCGAACAAGGCCGGGTCGCGCCAGCCGCCGCGCCGCACCGAGCGGATGGTGAGCGCGACCATCCACGGCAGGCCCGCCCAGGGCAGCAGCACCGCCGAGATCCGCGCCGTGTAGGCCAGCTGGTAGGGGGTGAGCGCGTAGACGAGGGCGGCGACGAAGGCGGCGCCCCGATGCTTCCAGTTCAGGGTCGAGAGCAGGTACAGCACGCCGACCCCGGCGGCGAAGGTGATGCTGCCGAGCCAGAAGCGTTGCGCGATCCAGGCGGGGATGCCGACCACGTTGGTGAGCCAGTAGTAAGGCCCCATCGGGAACAGGTAGCCGATGTTCTGGTGGGGCACGGTGCCCGCGCCGTAGTTGGGATCCCAGAGGAACGCGGCGCTGGCCAGCAGCCGGCCCGGGTTCAGATACAGGTAGGCCTTCGTGTCGGCGCTGACCTCACCTGGGCTCGACAAGAAGAACGGGATGTAGGCGATCGCGGCGAGGATCGGCACCGACCAGTCACGGATGGACCAGTCACGCCGGACGCGCGACCGCAACGGTTGGCTCACGCTGAGCGGCGCCGCACCGCGTCCGCCGCTAACGCTTCGAGCGTCCCGACGGCGGTGGCATCCCAGCTGCACTCGGCGGCACGCGCGAGCGCGCCGTCGCCCAGCCGGGCCCGGAGGGTGGAGTCGGTCAGCACCCGGCCGAGCGCGTCGGCGAGCTGGTGCGGGTCGGCGACGAGCAGTCCGCTCTGGTCGGCGACGACCGCGTCGCGGTGCCCGGCGATGTCGGTCACGACCGCCGGGGTGCCGCACGCGGCGGCTTCGGTGATCGTCATGCCCCAGCCTTCGCGAGCCGACGCGCTGGCCAGCACCCAGGAGCGCCGGTAGAGATCCAAGAGGGTGTCGTCGTCGACTCGTCCCGCGAGGTGGACCCAGTCTTCGGCGTCGGCGTCGCGGCGGCGGGCCTCGATCGCCTCGCGCTCGTAGCCCTCGCCGACGATGATCGCCTCGAGATCGGGGATGCGGGTCCGCAGCTCCACGAGCGCGTCGAGGAGGGCGTGGAAGCGCTTCACCGGTACGAGCCGGCCCACCGCGAGCACGGTGGGGCGCGGTGCCTGCTCGGCTCCGGGGCTGAACCGGGCGTCGACGCCGGGGTGGACGACCCGGACCCGGGCGGCCCGGAATCCCATCTCGCTGACCAGTTCCTGCTTCGAGGACTCCGAGAGGGTCACGATGCTGGTGCGCCGGTAGAGCGGCGGGGCGAGGCGGGCTTCGACGAATCGTCCGAGGCGGGCGAGGTCGGGTGACAGCGTCATGTTCCACATCTCGGCGTGGAGGTGATGGAGGAACACCACCCGGGGGCCCCGCGCCCACAGCGGGGAGAAGAACGGCATGCCGTTCCAGATCTCGACGAGCCCGTCGCTGGGCCCGTGGAACCCGGCTCGTTCGGCAAGCGCGGCGCGGGGGAACACGAGGTAGCGGCCCGCCTTGCGAATCACCCGGTAGCCGTCGCGGTGGCTGACCTGGGGATGGTCGGCCGCGAACGAGGTGCGCATCGTCACCTCGAGGCCGGCCCGGGCCCAGCGGGCCGCGATCATGTGGGCGTGGAGCTCGGACCCTCCGGCCTCGGGGTCGTCGAGGTCCCGCCAGGCCAGGAGATGGATCCGTCGCAGCCCGGCGGCGGCGGCGATGTCACCAAGCTTGGCGTCGGCCGGCCCGGAACCGGGCGCGGGCTCGACGTCGCGGCTGTCCACAGGACCTCCGGCGGGCAGGGAAGCCCCGAAGCCTAGCGACGGCCGCCCGTCCGGCCCGGACGCGCGGCGGTCCCCGACGGCCGCTCCCGTAGCATCGCCGCCCATGCCCGCCGTCCGCCGTGGACTCGTCGCGCTCGTCGTGGTTGCCCTGGGCACGCTGGCAACCGGGATCGGAGCCGCGACCGCGACCACCCATCCGGGGCGGGCGGCCCCCCACCCGCATCAGGTGGTCACGATCCTGGGCGACTCGGTCATGGTCGACGGAGCCCCGGGCGTCCAGGCGATCCTGCAGTCCACGAAGCGGGTGACGGTCTACCGGCGGGCGTTCCCCGGCTACAGCCTCACCAAGGCCGATTGGCGCACCGACTACACCCGGATCCTCGACGCGACGCAACCGACCGGGGTGGCGATCCTCCTCGGAGGCTTCGACCTGGCCTACGCCGCCGCGCACCCCGCCGCGTACGGCACCCTCATCGGGCAGGTGATGGACCTGCTCACCTCGCGCGGCGCCCAGGTCGCCTGGATCGGCGAGCTGCCCGGCGCCGCCCGCTTCGAGAACGACGCCCAGCGCCGCAACCTCAACAGCATCATCGAGGCGCAGGCAGCATCGCGGCCCGCCGTCCACTGGGTGTCGTCCGACGCCACCTTCGACGGCCCCAACGGCCACTACGCGATGTTCCTCCCCGGGGCTGGCGGGCATTTGGAGCGCCTCCGCAAGGTCGACGGGCAGCATCTGTGCCCCGCCGGCGCGGCCCGGCTCGGCCAGCTGGTCTATGGCACGCTGCGGACACCACTCGACCTCTCCGCGCCAGCACGCAACTGGCAGTCGGGTTCGTGGCGTCAAGATCCCGTGTACACCATGTCGACGGCGTACAACGCTCGCACCCTCAAGCTCACGACCAACGTCTGCCCGCCCGCCTGATCGGCGGCTCGGTTAGCCGCCCGACGGCGCCCCGACGGTCTCATCGGTCCGTTCGGTGGGTCGGGGCGGGTCGGGGCCAGGCTCGGGGGGGCCGCTGGAGAGCTGGGGGGGCCGCAGCTGGTCCGCGGCGCGGTCGAGGAACGCGGTGAGTGGCACCGCGGCCGCGACGACGATGGCAATCTCGGCGGGGACGCGGTATCGGGTCGAGCCGAACGCGAGCATCGCCGCGACGGTCGCGATGACCGCCAACGACACGAGTGGATAGATGATCACTCGGCGGCGGCGGAGCATGACGAGCCCGCCGACGGCGAGGATCGCCAACGCGTAGTACTCGACCAGGGCGAGCTTCGTGATGGTGCGGGGACCTCGACCGTCCTCGAAGTCCTCCAACGGGAGCTGCTGTATGGGCTGGTAGAGGCCCCACATCCGTCCGATCCGCGCCAGGAGTACCACCGGGAGTCGGCTGAGGTGGCCCTCGACGTAGTTCAGACCCTGGTGTTCGTAGTGCAGTGCCACCGTGGATTCGTCGCCTTTTTGTTGGTAGCGGTTGGCGAGACAGTTCGCGTCCCACCAGCCGACCCGGGGGCCGTAGTAGCTGCCCGCGCAGTTCGTATTGGCGAGGGTGAATTCACCCCCAGTCGACAAGGTCACCGCATGGTCAAAGCGCGTCATGTTGTACGTCACCCACGGCACGATCGGCAGCGCGACGAGGAGGGCCATCACGCCGAGACGTTCCAGCTGCTTGCGGCGCGACAGGGTCCGGGCGGTCAGGGCGAGCGCCAGACCGAGGCACGGGACCAGGAACGCGATCTCGGCGCGAGTCAGCACCGCGAGCCCGGCGAACAATCCGAACCACGCCGCGTTGCGCCACGTCGGATGTTTCCAGAACTTGTAGGCGAAGAGCACGAACAGCGCGATCGCCAGCGCGGCGACAGTCTCGGAGAGCACGAGGGCGTCGTTGATCCAGAGATTGGCGTAGATCGCGGCCAGGAAGGCCGCCACGATGCCGAGCTTCGATCCGCCGATCTCCCGACCGATGAGGCCGATCACCACGACGGTCAACGAGCCCAGCAGGACGCTGGCGATCATCGCCTCGCGGAACGTCCCGAAGCCGAGGAGATCGGGGATCGTGAGGAACAGCGTGTACACCGGGGGGTGCTCGGCTCCCGCGTGGAAGCCCTGATGGGCCCACTGCCAGCGCAGCGGGTCGACGAACCAGTGGCCCTCGACGATCGCCCGCGCTTGGTAGAAGAAGTAGGCGGAGTCGCCGTAGACGGTCTGATCCCACTTGTAGTGGATCGCGTAGACGAGGCGAACCGCGAGCCCGGTCGCGAGGGCGGCAGCGAGCCAGGCATAAAAGCGACGCGACTCGACGCTCAACCGGGCGAGCATTCGGGGAACTCTACCCATCACGCTCCTCAGATGGTGTGCCGTGCCGTCAGGTTCGCTCGCCGGCGGTCCGCCCGACCGGGTCGACGGGGCCGCCGCGTGCGAAGCGGCGGCCGATGACAAGGTCGGCGTCCGCGGGCGCCGCGCCGTGCCGTCACGCGGTCGGGGTCGGGCTGGCGGTCGATGAGCACGACGCGTTCGGGGCCCTCGGCCGCCGCGGAGTGCAGGGCGGTGCGGACCGCGGCGCCGACCCCAAGGTGCAACGGGGGCTGCCGCACGCTCGCATGCGAGGCCTTAGCGGCGGCGGCGGTCCGTCCCGAGACCCGTCGTCGTCGACGACGTCGCCTGACGGTCGGACGCCGCGGAGCTCACCAGCTTCGACGCGAGCGCGTCCCCTTCGCCGTCGGCCGGGACGGTGATCAAGGGGCGGACAGGACGAGACGGTACCCTCTCGCCTGGCGCCAGGGCTCGGGCCGAGCGTGCTGGCAGCTGCGGGGCAACGGGTGGGCCGCGACCGTGTGCGGGGCGGTGAGTGCCTCGCTCGTCGGAGGTGTGACAGGAGTGATGTGTCGAGGCTCGTTGCGAAGCTGACCTCTCGTCAGCGCACGCTCCTGGCGGCAATGGGCCTGCTGGTCGTGGTCGCGGTCCCACTGCGCGGCCTGCTGCTCCGTCAGGGCGGTCCGATGGAGGAAGGGTTCATGCTCGTGTTCGGCGAGCAGTTCCTGCGCGGCATGGTGCCGAACAAGGATTTCCTGTACCTCTACGGTCCGGGGGGCGTGTGGGTGCTGGCTGGAGTCTTCAAGGTGTTCGGCGTGTCGCTGCTCGCCGAGCGCCTGGTCGCCTTGGCCCAGCTGCTCGGCATCATCTTCGGTGTCTTCGTCCTCCTGCTCCGATCGTGGGGCCGGATCCTCGCGGTCGCGGGCGCGACGATCACCGCGCTCATCATCCTGCCCCCCATCGCGCTCACGGACCTGGCCTGGAACGGGGCGGTCGCCTTCGCCCTGTTCGGCATCGCCGCGGGGATCGGCGCGACCCGGGCCCGGACCACGCGAGGCGCGAACCGCCTCGCGCTCGCCAGCGGGGCGCTGTTTGGGATGGCGATCCTCTACCGGCCCGACCTCGTGCTCGCCGTGACCCTCGTCTCGATCTTCTTGGTACCTCGCCTGGCCCGCGGCGCACGCATACGGGAGCTCAGCGCGGCGGCCGCGGTGCTCTCCCTGTACCTCGTGCAGATCGCGATGGCGGGACTCCACAACTCGATCCAGGGCATGATCATCGACCCGGTGTTCAACCTGCGGGGTGGACGCAGCCTCCCGATTCCTCCCTCGCTCCACCAGTTCGATTCGTTCCTCCAGCTTGCCGGTGAGCGCGGCGCGCTGAAGTGGCTCCCCACCATTCCTGCCCCTGCCCAGTTGACCGTGTGGTTCTTGTTGCTGGTCTTCGTGGTCCCGACGCTGGCCGTCGTCGCGTGGTGGTTCCGCCGTCGGGAGCCGGGCAGCCTGCGCAGCTTCACGTTGGTGCTCGTCGCGGCGTTCTCGGTCGGGATCTTGCCCCAGGCCTTGCAGCGTCCCGACACGGCGCATGTCGCATGGGTGAGCTGCGTGCCATTCGCTTTCGTTCCGGTCGCGGGGGTCGAGGTTCTCCGCGCGTGGCGCCCGACCCTGAGCGCGACAAAGCTGCTGGCTGGTGGCATCGTGCCCTTCCTCGCGTTCTTGTATCTCGCCATCCCGAACTACACGCTGCGGGACTACGCGGACGTGTCCGCCCAGACGTTCGGGCTTCACCGGGCTTCCTTCGAGATCAAGAACGACGGTCGGGACTTCTACGCCGGTCGCCGCTCGGTCCAGGTCCAGCTCACCCAGATCCTGAAGGTGGCGGACAAGATCTCCAAGCCCGGCGAGCGTCTCTTCGTGGGAACCGGTGACCTGCGCAAGACTCCGTACAGCGACGCGTTCATCTACTTCCTGCTCCCGACGCTGACCCCGGCGACGTACTTCATCGAGATGGACCCAGGTCTCGCCAACGCGAAGAACTCCCGGTTGTCAAAGGACGTCGCCTCGGCGAACATCGTCATCTTGTCTCGAGTCTGGGACCACTGGACCGAACCCAACGACTCGAGGCTCTACGGACCAGAGGAACCCAACGACGTCTTGAAGCAGCACTTCTGCACGGTCAAGAACGACGCTCTGTACGTGCTGCTCCAACGTTGCGCCCACGGCAACGCTCCGGTGCCGTAGCGCGAAGTCGATAGGCTCGCCTGGATGCGAACACTCGTGGTCATCCCGACCTACGAGGAAGCCGGCAACCTCACCGAAGTGTTGCGCCGAACGCGCGCCGCGGTACCCGACGCGGACGTCCTCGTCGTCGACGACTCCAGTCCCGACGGGACCGCGGACGTGGCCCGGGCCGCGGCGGCCGAGCTCGGCCAGATCGAGGTCTTGGAGCGGGCCACGAAGAGCGGCCTCGGGTCCGCGTACCGATCCGGGTTCGCCTGGGGTCTCGACCGCGGCTACGAGGTCCTCTGCCAGATGGACGCCGATCTCTCCCATGACCCCGCGGCGCTCCCTTCCCTCGTTGGGCCCGCCGCGTCCGCTACCGCGGACCTGATCATCGGGTCGCGGTACGTGCCGGGCGGCTCGATCCCCCACTGGCCCCGGCTCCGCCGGGCGATGTCGAAGTACGGCAACCTCTACGCGGCTCGAGTCCTCGGCTACAAGCTCCGCGACACCACGTCAGGCTTCCGCGCCTACCGGGCCGACACGCTCAAGGCGATCAATTACGCAGACACGCGGTCAAGGGGCTACGGCTTCCAGATCGAGACGAGCTATCGGGTATGGCGGTGGGGGGGGCGCATCGTCGAGGTCCCGATCGTGTTTACGGACCGGGTCCGGGGTCAATCCAAGATGTCGCTCACGGTCGCCACCGAGGAGCTGTCGCTCGTCACGTGGTGGGGCCTGCGGGACTTCACGCGTGGGCGCCGCCATCCCGGCCTCGGAACGCGTCGATCTGACCGGGATCGAGACGCGACCGAGTAGCGGCCCGCGCGCATCCGGCGACCGGATCGAATCTGGGACGACCGCCGTGAGCGCGCCGGGTGGCGAGCGTCGGTGACGAGAGCTCCGCCGAATCCCGGAGGCTCCAGTGGCGATGGCAACCCGCGGAGCGCCGGTCTGATGCGGACCACCTCGTCTGCGACGCCAGCACACTTGTTTTCAACGAGCGAGCGCTTGCGATGTTCGGGAGGCTGATCCCACCCCCGGTCGGAGCGTGGGAGGCTCTAGGGTCCCGGCCATGACGAGCGCGGTGGCGCGGGGCGACCGTCGCCAGTTCCTGTGGTCGTGCACCGCCGGCTTCGGCGGCGCGGGCGGGATCTTCGTCTGGCTGCTGCTCGGCCCGGACTGGAACCTGTTCCGCAAGGACCCGCTGGGCGGATTCTACGAAGTCCAAGCTCGGGCGTGGCTCCACGGGCATTGGAACGTGCCCCCGACCGGCGCGGCGCTCTACGAGTCCTTCGTGATCCACGGCCGCAACTACCTGTACTTCGGGCCGTGGCCGGCGCTGCTGCGGCTCCCGTTCGTCGCGTTCACCCACGCCCTCGACGGCCGCCTCACCGGGGTGTCGATGCTGCTCGCCTACGTGGTGTTCGCGGTGTTCGCGAGCCGCTTCGCGTGGCTGACCCGCCAGACCGTGCGCGGCACCGCGCCCATCGGTCGGCTCGAGACCGTCGGCACCGCGGTGCTGGCGTTCGTCCTGGCGGCCGGGTCGTCGATCTTCTTTCTGGCCAGTCGCACCGTGGTGTACCACGAGGCGATCCTCTGGGGCGTCGCGCTGACCACCGCGGCCCTGTTCTACGCAACCCAGTTCGCGCTCGACGGTGGTGGCCGGTCGTTGGCGTGGGCCGGGGTGATGACGACCCTCGCCGTGATGTCGCGCGTCTCGGTAGGGCTCGGTGCAGTCGCGGCGCTGGTGCTGATCGCCGCGGCGCGCTCGGCGGCTGGGCTCAGACGACGGCGGGGCCGCCCGGGTGGTCACCCGAGTGTGCTCGCCCGGACGGTCGGGTGGCCCGAAGTGGCCGACCGCACGGACGGGATCAGGCTCAGGTGGGTGTGGCTGGCCATCGTGGCCCCGTTGACGTTGTACGCGTATGTGAACATCACGAAGTTCGGGTCGGCGTTCGGGTTGCCGCTCGATAAGCAGTTCCTGGTGCGCTTCGAAAAGGCCCGCCAAGCCGCGCAGCACGCCAATCCGCTCACCGGCATTCGGTTCGTGCCCACGACGGTCGTGCAGTACCTGCGACCCGACGCACTCGCGTTCGACCGTCTGTTCCCGTGGGTCACGTTTGCGGGGCCAGCCCGGGTCTTTGGGAGCGCGCATTTCGCGTCGCTCGACTTCACGTCGAGCGTCACCGCGTCGATGACCGCGCTCTTCGTGCTGTGGGTGATCGCCGTCGTCGCGTGCTTCCGACCGCCCCGCCCGGAATGGCTTCGGGCCACGACGCTTCGGATCCCGATCCTCGCCGGGCTGGTGGGCTGCGCGAGCGTCCTCGCGTTTGGTTTCATCGCCAACCGCTACATGGGCGACTTCATCCCCGCGGTGAGCGTCGGCGCGATCGTCGGCTTCTACGTCTGCGCCCGGTGGGCGGCCCGGCCCGGCACTCGCCGAGTCGTGGTGCGGACCGCAGTCGGGGCGCTCGCCGTCCTGGTGGTCTGGACCTGCTTCGTGAACCTCGCCCTGGCCCTCCAATACCAGCGGGCCGACGGTGTAGGGGTCACCGACGCGACCCGCGCCGGATGGATCGGCTTCCAGCTTGACGTCCACGACCGGATCCCCGGCGGCCGACCCTCCGACGTGGTTCGAGGCTCGGCGATCCCGTCCGTGGTGGGCCCGAACGGCCAGTTCCTCGTGGTTGGCGACTGCGCCGCCCTGGCCTGGTCCGACGGTCGCGAGTGGCACGCGGTCGAGCGCACCCCGGCGACCGGGCGGGTGCATCTCGGCGTGCAGTTCCCTGACGCTCGACCGGGGACGGTCGAGCCGCTCGTCGCGACGGGGACGGCCGCGGCTGCGGGGTTGGTGCTCGTGCGCTTCGAGGGTGGGGACCGCGTCGCGTTCGAGTACTCGCCCGTGGTCAAGGGATCCGTCAACAACCGCTACGCGGGACCGTCCCAGCGCGTCAAGCCGGGAAGCGCCTACGACGTGGACGTCGTCGTCGATCCGCTGGTGCCGATCGTGAGCGTCGCGCTCGACGGACGCACCGTCCTCGACGTGGGTCTGGGCGTCAACGTGATCGGCGGCGCGGCGACCGTGGCGCGAGACCCGACCGGCACGCTGGCCGCGACGTTCGGAGGACGGCTGGGCACCCGCGCGACCCCGACGCCGCTCTGCGACCGGCTGACGAGCTGAGCTACTCCGGCTCCGGGGCGAGTTCGTAGAGGAACTGGTAGGCGAACAGGGTCGGCCACAGCGCGACGAGGGCCTGCTCGACCCGCTCGAGGGGGCGGCGACGCCGCCGACCCGGGGTTGACGCACCGCGTTCGACGACCTCGAACGGCAGACCGACCGCCTCGCGCCGCCGCACCGTGAGGTGCTGGGCGCGCACCAGCCGCTCGAAGCTGCGCCGCGTGAAGAACCGCAGGTGTCCCCGGTCGAGGATCCCCCGGCGGTCGTAGTCGAAGCGTCCGAGCGCGACGCGCAGCCGCGGGTACCAGTGCGCGAAGTTCGGGACACTCGTCGCCACCGAACCGCCCGGTGCGAGACGGGCCGCCGCGTCGGCAAGGAGCGCGCCGGGTGATCGGACATGCTCGAGCACATCGGCCGCGAGGACGACGTCGTAGCCGTCCCCGACCTCGGCCGGGATGCCGGTCTCGAGATCGGCTTGCACGAACCGGTCCAGCCGAGCCGCGGCACCGGGGTGCTCCTCGAGGTCGACACCGGTGACCTCGTGACCGTGGACCCGCAGCTGCTCGCCGAGCGCGCCGTCGGCGCAGCCCAGGTCGAGCACCCGGCTCGGCCGGCGGGCCTCCAGCCAGCTCAGCAGCCGCCCGTGGGAGGTGCCCGGGTCGAGCTTGCGCTCGTACTCGCCGCTGGCGAAGGCCAGGTCATCGGACCCGAAACCCATCTTCTGGGCCCGGTAGCGCAGCACCGCCCGGGTCACGTCGAACGCGTACCCGATGCCGTTCACGTAACAGACCTCGTCGCCGTAGTACGTGCTGATCGGCACCTCGTCGATCCGTTTCCCGGCCTCGTGGAGCTGGAGGATGATCTGGGTGTCGAAGTCGAAGCCGTCGGAGTTCGACTCGAACGGGATATCGCGCAGCGCGTCGACCCGGTACGCGCGGTAGCCGCTATGCCACTCGCTGAGGTGGGTGCCGACGACCGCGTTCTGCACCGTGGAGAGGATCCGGTTGCCCGCGTACTTGTAGAGCGGCATCCCGCCCCGGCGGGCCGCGCCCGGCTCCATCATGCGCGAACCGAGCACCGCGTCGCACTTGTCGAGGTCGAGCGGCTCGATCATCGCGGGGAGGAGCTCGGGGGCGTACTGGCCGTCTCCGTGGAGCAACACGACAACATCCAGACCGTGCTCGATCGCCCACCGATAGCCGGCCTTCTGGTTCCCGCCGTAGCCGAGGTTCCTCGAGTGGCGCACCACCGTGAGCGGCAGGTCCGAGACGGTCCGCTGGTAGCCGACCCCAACCAGGTAGGTCGAATCCTGGCTGTGGTCGTCGGCGACGAGCACCTGCTCGATGCGGCCCACGAAGTCACGGGGGATCCGGTCGAGCACTGCGGCGAGGGTCGACGCCGCGTTGTACGCGACCACGAGAATCCCGACTCGCTTCACTCGAGCGAGCCTACCGGCCGCTCCCCTCCCGATGGGTTCCCGACCGTCGAAGCGGTCCCCGGCGTCAGCGGCAGCTAGGAGTCGCTCCCGGCCGAGTCGGTGTGCTCCTCGTGGTAGTCGGCTTCGACGTTGACCGTCCAGACATCGTGGTCGGCGCCGAAGATGTTCTCCACCGAGAGCATCGCGGTGTACATCGAGTGGTCTTGGTTGTTGTACCGGTGCATCCCGTTGCGGCCGACCGGGAACACATTCGCGGCGTGCTCGGCCAGCCAGGTCCGCAGCACCTCCACGTTGGCCTTGAAGGTCGCGTCGTACATCGGGTAGGCCTTCGGCATCCGCACGACGTAGCCGGCCTCCACGTCGGCGGACTGCACGAGACCGAGCTGCTCGAGCTCCCGCTTGCCCTGCTCGATGAGGTCGGCGTCGGGAGCGGTCCAGGCCGGATCGCGCTCGAGCACCGTGTACTCGAGGCCCAAGACGTTGCGACCGTCCTTGACCAGGTAGGGCGACCACGAGCCGAAGTTCTGGATCCGCATCGTCTGGACCTCCGGGGCGTGGATGTAGATCCAGTTGTCGTCCCACGGGACCCGATCCTCCGGAACGACCAAGGCCACGGTGATGAAGTCCCGGTAGGTGAGGCCATCGGCCGCGGCGAGGACCTCGGCGGGTGGGCGTGGGTCCATGGCCCGGACGAGCGCGCCGAGCGGCATCGACGAGATGACGTGCGTGCAGTCATAGCGGGTCGGTACGCCGTCGGTGGTCGCGGTGACGGCGGTGGCGCGTCCGTCGTGGTGATGCACCGTGTTGACGCAGGACTCGAACACGATCTTGGTTCCGCGGGCGGTGACGAGTTCCGCGGCTCGCTCCCACATCATTCCCGGCCCGTACTTCGGGTAGTTGAACTCCTCGATGAGGCTGGTGACCTGCTGGGACTTGTCCTGGCCGCGTCGGATCCACTTGGGCTTCAGCGCCTCCCAGACGGCGCGGAACAAGGAGAGGTCCTTGACCCGCTGGGCACCCCAGTCGGCTTCGATCTCCGAGACGGGGACACCCCAGACCTTCTCGGTGTAGGTCTTGAAGAAGATGCGGTAGAGCCGCCATCCGAAGCGGGCGGCGTAGAAGCCCTCGAGGTTGGTCTGGTCTTTCGGCGGGTGGATCCGAGCCCAGACGTAGGAGCCGACGCAGCGGACCGCCTCGAGGAACCCGAGGCTCCGCAACGCGTTGATGGGAGCCAACGGGTAGTCGATGAACTTCTCGTCGTAGTAGATGCGGCTCTTGCGGGGTCGGCGCAAGAAGTCGTCGGGGCCGAGGATCTCGAACCAGAGCGCCTCGACGGGTGGGACCTTCGTGAAAAACCGGTGGCCGCCGATGTCGAAGCGCCATCCGTCGCGCACCGCGGTGCGGCTGATGCCGCCCACCACGTCGTCGGCCTCGAGGATGGTGGACGCCACACCGCGTTTGGAGAGCTGGTAGGCGGCGGTGAGGCCGGCCGGCCCGGCGCCGATGATGACGACGTCGGGACGGCCCGAGGATTCGACGGACTCGCTCACGGGACACGCCAGCCTACCGACGCCCGGCGGGCCCTCGGGTGGTTCAGGGTACGGACACCCCGAAGAAGGCGAGCAGCGCGTAGGCGAACAGGCCGGCCGCGGCGAGGGTGAGGGCCGCCCGCTCGACCTTGGGGCGCGCGGTGAGGATCGCCACCGCGAGGAGGAACGGCAGCGTGCTCGCCGCGTAGCGCTCGAACGAGTCGAGGTTGTGCGCGGCGAGGCCGAGCACGAGCGCGACCGCGGCGTACGCGGTGTACGAGCCGGGGAGGCGCCGCCACACCACGACGAGCAGGGCCGCGAATCCGAGCGCCCAGATCACGTGCAGCCCGGGGCCGAAGCGTCCGGCGTGCACGAGGTCGCGGACGCCGTTCACGAGGCTGGTGACGGGGAACTCGAAGCGGCCGCGCAGGCTGGCCCGGTTCTGGATGGTCAGGGGCTCGAAGGCGTCACCGAACGCGACGCCCGAGTAGGCGAGGAACGCACTCAAGCCGAGCGCGGGGGCGACGACGGCGCCGATCCGCACGACCCGTTCCCGACCACCCGCCGACCACCAGCCGTGCGCGACCTCCAGCGCGGCGGGCGCGACGAGCAAAACGCCGACCGGGCGACACAGCCCGGCGAGAATTCCGAGGGGGATGGCCCACCCGTAACGCCGGGTGCGGAGCGCGAGGAAGACGCCGGCGGCGAGCGCCATGGCGGTGGCGTCGGCGTAGCCGAGCACGAGCACCGCAAAGGGGGGGAACACGGCTCCGAACCAGGCCGCCCGGCGGGCGAGGGCGGCGTCGCCGGTCTCGAGGAGCGCGAGGCGGTGCAGGAGTGCGGCGAAGACGAGCGCGGAGACGTTCGCCACCACGAGGAGCGCCACGCCTTCGTGGCCGAGGAACACCTCGCTGAGCCCGCGGGTGAGCAGCGGAACGAGGGGGAAGAAGCGCAGCGCGGCGCGGGAGAGGCCGGTGTAGCCGTGGGTGGCGAGGTCGCGGTAGAAGGCCGCGTCCCAGGCGAAGAGCCCTTGGCGGAGCTGGACCGGCCCGGGGTGCTTGCCGATCTGGTCGTCGCTGAAGCGGGCCATGGCCAACGCGGCGCCGACGATGGCGCGAGCGACGAGCCACGGTATGAGCGCGGCTCGCAGGTCGTCGCGCACGAACCGGGTGTCGCCAAGGCGGCGAAGCGTGCGACTCACGGGCGGTAGACGGTGAGACCCATGAACTCGTCGAACATGTCGTTCGGGACGACACGCGGCGAGGAATGCGGGCGCGCTTGGCTGAGCGCGGCGGTGATCGCCTCACATTTGCCCTCGACGTGGTTGTACCCGTACGCGTAGACGAACCAGATGGTGTGCGATCCGGCGAGGTTCAGCACCCGGTTCGCGAACCGCTGGGGGCTGGCGGCCTGGATGCGATCGACGTAGTCGACCCAGTTGACCCGGTCGGGCGACCCGCCGTCAGGGAAGGTCAGCTGCACGAGCCCGGGGACGGTGCGCAGCAACCGGCTGGCCGAGGGCCCGACCTGGTCCGGGCAGTAGGCGACGACGTCGCCCGGCCGGGACTCGGCCGCGATGATGCTCGTCGACTGCGACGCCTGGGTGCGGTTCGTGGTGTAGTTCCGGACCCCGCCGACGATCCCGACCGCGACGACGGCCGCGAGGACGCCGGCCCGGACCCGCCGGTCGACGAAGAGGCTGATCCCCACGGCGGCGAGCAGCGCGAAGAACGGGAACATGACCGACGCGTACCGGGCGTCGAAGGCGCTGCCGAGGACGAACGACGCGGTGGTGCCGAGGCCCAGGGTCCCGGCCACGAGGAGCGCCTCCCGGCGGGTGCCGGGCTGGGTGCGGAGGTCGAGCTCGACGGTGTGGCCGTCGCGACCCCGGCCGAAGATGCCGAAGACGACGAGGGTGACGAGCACGAAGATGAGGATGAACGTCTCGCCGTTCTGGTCGCTACCCGCGAATCGCAAGATCGTGTCGGCCACCGCCGACCAGGGCACGCGGGCGTTACCCCACGGCGTCCCGGTGTGACCGGCCTGGTAGACGAAGGTCGGGAGCCACGGGATGAAGGTGAGGCCGCCGACGACGACCGCGCCGACGACCCGGGTCGTGGCCCGTCGGACCTCGCCGGGTCCGACCCGCACCGCCCGCACGACGAGGAGGAATCCGGCCACCGCCAGCAGGTAGAAGCACCAGTACTGGGTGTAGACGAGCAGGGCGGTGACGAGCGCGACGGGCGCCAAGCGTCCGAGGCGGGGCTGCTCCAGGGCCCGCAGCACCATGAGGTAGCCGACGAACACGAGCAGCATGACGAGGGCGTACATGCGGGCCGACGTCGCGTAGGTGACCGCGTACGGCGACGCGGCGACGACGAGCACCGCCAGCCAGCCGACCCGGCGGCCGCCGAGGCGTTTGCCGGCAAACCAGGCGACGGGCAGCGTCGCGACCGAGATCAGGCCCGACAGGGACCGGACGGCGAGGTTCCCGACGCCAAAGGCGCGGATCCAGAAATGGAGCAGCGCGTAATAGAGAGGTGGTGCGCCGTCGTGGCGGAGCGCGCCGTGCAGCTGGGACAGCGGCAGCCGGGCGATGTTGACCGACAGGGCCTCGTCGAGCCACAGGTCCGAGGTGGTCCGGAATCGGAGCGCGACGGTGACGACCAGGATGCCGGCCACGGCGAGGGCGGCCCAGGGGACTCGGGGGCGCCCGGCGGGCGTCTCGAGCGTCGCTCCCGGCGCCGGCACTTCGACGGACACGGCGGAACCTTATGCGGGTGGCTTCACGGTTCGACGTTCGGGCGGACCTGGGTCGCGAACGCCTCGAGGCTGTCGCTGGCCGGGTAGTCGCGAAACCAGAGCACGAATTCCCGACAGCCCGCGTCGACGAAGGCCTGCACCTTCTCGGTGACCTGCTCGACGGTCCCGACCAGGTTGTCCTGGGCGTACTGGTGGGGATCGCCGCCGCCCCAGAGGTCCCCGCCGTCGGGGGCGTCGAGCCAGGTCTGCCGGTCGCGTTCGGTGTCGAAGATCCGACAGTCGGGACCGTGGGTCCGCACGATCGCCTCGAACGGCCGGCCGACCTGCTCGCAGTGCTGGCGTAGGACTTCCGACTTGTGCACGAAGGCGTCCAGGCCGACTTGCCAGTTCGTGGCGTCGGCGTGGGCGGCCGCGATCCGCAAGGTGACGCGCTCCCCGCCGCCACCGATCCAGATCGGCGGGAGGCGCTGGAGGGGCTTGGGGTCGCAGTAGGCGCCGTCGAAGTGCAGGTGCTGGCCGTCGAAGGTGACCGTCTCGTCGGTCCAGAGCGCCCGCACGGCCCGGACCGTCTCGTCGAGCACCGCGAGGCGGGTGGGCGCGGGCGCGTACTCGTAGCCGTACGCCTGGTACTCGCGTTCGTACCAGCCGGCGCCGAGCCCGAGGATGAGTCGCCCGCCGCTCATCACGTCGACCATCGCCGTCTCTTTGGCGAGGAGGCCGGCGGAGCGATACGAGGAGCACGTCACGAGCTGGCCGAGACGGATCGTCGCGGTGCGTTGCGAGAGCGCGGCGAGGGTCGTGAACGCCTCGAAGACGTGGGTCGGCTCGCGGCGGGGGACGGTCTCGACGTGGTCGTAGACCCAGAGATGCTCGTAGCGGAGCTGCTCGGCGAGCTGGGAGAGCTCGACGGTGCGGTTCCAGGCGTCGACGGCGCTCCACCCCGAGTATTCGAGCTTCCAGCCCTGGGGCGCGAACGCGCCGTAGCGCAGCGGGGCGTCGGGGAGGTCAGCCATCTCCGTTCACCGCCGGGTGAGGTACAGCACGCAGTTCCAGCACAGGACCTCGCGGACCGCGGGGACTCGGGTGAGCCAGGACGCCCAGGGCCAGTAGCGCGGCTCGACGTGCTCGACGATCAGGTCGGGGTGGGCGCGGGCGAGGCGCAACGTGGGCCCGATGTGGACGGCGAAGAGGCCCTCGCCGTAGCGGTTCTTGCGGGGCGGCCCGTGGCGCGCCTCGTAGAGGCGCGGCCCCCGCTCGGGGCCGAGGAACTGGTAGGGGGTCATGTCGTGGCCGCCCCACGGCGAGTACCAGTTGGTCCACGACACGTAGCCCCACCCGCCCGGTCGGAGGAGCCGCGCCACCTCGCCGACGATGGCTCCGGTGTCGCGGGCGTGCTCCAGCAGGTTCGAGCAGAACACGGCGTCGAAGCCGGCGTCGGGAAACGGGGCCCGTCCGGCGTCGGCGAGCACCGCGCCGTCGGGTGGGCGGCCGGTCAGGTCAAGCTCGTCGAAGGAGCCGTCGAGGGGGGTGACCGTCGCGCCACGCCGACGAAACGCGGTCGTGTAGAAGCCAGGTCCGCAGCCGAGGTCGAGAACTTGCTGGCCGGCCACCGGCCGATACCGGCGCTCGAGCCGCCGCACGGTCTCGGTGGCGAGCATCGAGTAGAAGGGCTCGGGGTCCTCCTTCTCGCGCCGCCAGCGCCGCCAGAGCTCGCGGACCCGCGCCGGGCCGGTCAGCTCCGGCGTGGACGTCTCGGGGGTGGTGGTAGTCGCGAGGGTGGCGTCAGGCACGGGGCGGGGTGAGCTCCTTGAAGTCCCACCATTGCACCTCGACCATCATCGGGAGGAGGTAGCGCACGTAGAAGCTGGTGATCGCCAGCATCCCGTGGTCCTCGACCTTCTTGTCGACGATGTCGACCCGGTCGTCATGCTCCTGGTAGCGGCGGGCGCGGGCCAGCATGTCGTCAAGCTCGGCCTCGGTGGCGACCGAGATCCCGAAGTGGTCGAGGTGGGGACACTCCATCGGCGAGTCGTCGGCGATGAGGAAGACGAACTGCTCGTAGGTGTAGGCCGACAGCACGAGCCGCTGATGGTCGAGCGTCATGACCGGCTGTTCCTCCCAGCCGAACACGTCGCCGTAGAAGCGGACGATCTCCTCGCGGTGCGTCGGGCCGAGCAGGTCGGATGGCAGGCTCATGGCGACGTGGTTGAACCGTGGCTTTCGTGTCGTGACCGAGGTCATCGGTCCCCCTCTCGGCCGGGAACGATCATCACCTTGGCGGCCAACGCTCCGTCGTGGAGCCCGACCAGCGCGTCGTAGAGCCCGTCGAGCGACACGTCGTCGTGCTCGATGAGCACGTCGGTCGGAAAGCCGGGCCGGGTCAGGAGCTCGAGGGCACGGTCGAAGCCGTCGGCGTCGTAGACGAACGCGCCGGTGACGAGGAGCTCGTTCAACAGGATCCGGTTGGCGTCGAGGCGGGGCGCCTTGATGCCGGCGCCGACGAGGACGAGCGTCCCGCCCCGCTTCAGCTGACCCAGCGCGGCTTCCATCGCCACCGCGTGGCCCGAGCACTCGAGGGCGACGTCGAAGGGGTGCTCGGTGACGTCACCGGGCGACGGGGGGGCGACGAGCGCGTCGGGCTCGACGACCGACGCGCCGAGTCGTTCCGCGAGGGCGCGCCGACGAGGATGCGGTTCGCTCACGACGACGTCGGTGACACCCCGCGCCCGGGCGGCGGCGACGCAGAGCGACCCGATCGGGCCCGCGCCGGTGACCAGGATCCGCTGGCCGGCCTGCACCCCACCCCGGGTGAGGCCGTGGAGGGCGACGGCGAGCGGCTCGGCGAGCGCGCCGGCCCGCAACGAGAGTCCGTCGGGGATGCGCAGCAGCGCGTCCTCGTGGACGAGGGTGTACTCGGCGAATGCGCCGTCGCGGTGGGCGCTCATGCCGGGCGTGTTGCGCCCGGTGCAGAGGGAGGGCCGCCCGGCGCGGCAGTACTCGCAGGTCCCGCAGCGGGGGCTGGGCCCGCCGACCACCTCGTCGCCGACCGCCCAGCGGGTGACGGCGGAGCCCACCGCCACGACCTGGCCGGTGAACTCGTGGCCCTCGACGGCGCCGGGGCGGCCCCAGCCCTCGAGGACGAAGTGGATGTCGCTGCCGCAGATCCCGCAGTGGCTGACCGCCAGGAGCACGTCGCGGGCCCCGACCGTGGGCACCGGGCGTTCCTCGACGGTGAGCTCGCCGGGCCGCTGGTACACCGCGACCCGCATGGCATCGGGCAGCGCGCTCACCGGTCCTCCGCGGTCCGGACCTCGGGCGGGACCGGGTCCGGCGCGCAGCGCTTCCCAGGCGAGGCGGGGAGCAGGTTCACGTCGCGGCATCGTAATAGGGTCGATCTGCGCCCGGGACGGACAGCCGGCCCGACCCACCCGGACGAGCCCACCACGACGAGCCGGGGGACGAGGAGGTCGGGCGATGGCGCACGACTGGGTGATCCGCGGCGGCACGGTCGTCGACGGGACCGGCGCGCCGGGCCGAACGGCCGACGTCGCCATCGACGGCGACCGCATCGCCGAGATCGGACCTCGCCTCGAGGGCCGCCACGAGCTCGACGCCAGTGGCCACGTCGTGGCGCCGGGGTTCATCGACATCCACACCCACTACGACGCGCAGGTGTTCTGGGACCCGGCGCTCACCCCCTCGTCGTGGCATGGGGTGACGAGCGTGGTGGCCGGCAACTGCGGCTTCTCGATCGCGCCGTGCCGGCCTGAGCATCGGTCGCTCATCGGACGCACCCTCCAACACGTCGAGGACATGAGCCTCTCGACGCTCGAGGCGGGGATCCCCTGGGAGTTCGAGACGTTCCCCGAGTACCTCGACACGGTGGAGCGTCACGGCACCGCGTTGAACTACACCGCGTACGTCGGGCACACCGCGGTGCGCCTCTTCGTCATGGGCGACGAAGGCTACGAGCGCGAGCAGCCGACGTCCGATGAGCTGGCCCAGATGGCCGACGTCGTGCGCGAGGCAGTCGCGGCCGGCGCGGCAGGGTTCGCGACCAGCTCCGCGCCCACGCACGCCGGCGACGGCGGCCGCCCGGTGCCGTCGCGTCTAGCCAGCCTGCCCGAGCTCGAGACCCTCCTCACCCCGCTCCACGACCTGGGGCGCGGCGTGGCGGAGTTCACGCCCGGCGAACGGATCCAGCACACGGACGTGTACCAGCTCCAGCACCGCATCGGGCGTCCGTTCACGTGGACCGCGCTGCTCACGATCAAGGGCTCGCCGTTCGCGTCGAGGATGGCGGAGCTGTCCGCGACCGAGCGGGCGGCGGGTGCCGACGTGTGGCCGCAGGTGACCTGCCGGCCGCTGACGTTCCGGATGACGCTCGCCGAGCCGTTCACGTTCAACACGGTGGCGTCCTTCGCGTCGCTGCTGGCCCGGCCACCCGAGGATCGGCTCGCCGCGTACCGCGATCCGGAGTGGCGGCGCATCGCGCAGGACGAGTTGGCGCACAGCCGCGTGTTCCGTCCCCGGTGGGACACGGTCACGATCGCCGAGAGCCGCGACCATCCCGAGCTCGAGGGTCAGAACATCGCGGCGTACGCCACGTCGCGAGGGCTCGAGCCGCTCGAAGCGCTCTTGGACCTGGCGGTCTCGGAGGATCTCACGACGCGGGTCCGGACCGTGCTCGCCAACGACGACGAGGAGATGATCGCGACGCTGCTGCGCCAGGACGGGATGCTGATCGGGCTCTCCGACGCGGGCGCGCACGTCGGCCAGCTCTGCGACGCGTGCCTCCCGACCGATCTGCTCGGCAACTGGGTCCGCGAACGCGAGGTGCTCAGCCTCGAGGAGGCGGTGCACAAGTTGACCGGCGAGCCCGCCGGCGTGTTCGGGTTCGCCGACCGGGGCGTCCTGGCGCCGGGCCGGGCCGCCGATGTCACGGTGTTCGACGCGGACACCGTGGCGCCCGGTCCGCTGCGGCGGATCCGGGACTTCCCCGCCGACGGGGAACGGCTCGTCGCGGACCAGCCCGGTGGTGTCGCGCACGTGGTGGTCAACGGGACCCCGATCCGGGTCGACGGCGACCCGGTGCCCGAGGCGCTCGCCGCGCGCCCGGGCCGGGTGCTTCGTGCCTGAGGCGCGCGCCGCGTTCGACGCGGTGACCGCCGAGGTGATCCGCTCGGCGATGGAGACCGTCTGCTTCGAGATGGCGACGTACGTGTCGCGCACCGCGACGACGCCCATCCTGAATCAGAGCAACGAGCGCAACGCGACGATCCTCGACTCGCAGGGTCGCCTCGCGGCCCTGTCGGTCGGTATCCCGCAGTTCATGCTCTCGAGCACGCTCCCGGTGCGCTTCGCGCTCGACTTTCTCGGCGACGAGCTGTACCCGGGCGATGTGCTCGTCGCCAACGACCCGTACCACGGCGGCGGTCACCTGCCGGACTTCAACGTGTTCGCTCCGGTCTTCGCCGACGGCGAGCTAGTCCTGGTCGCCTCGATCCAATGCCACCACGGCGACACCGGCGGCGCGCGGGCCGGCGGGTACAACGTCTTCGCCCAGGACATCTGGTCGGAAGGCACCCGCTACCCGCTGCTGAAGATCGTCGAGGCCGGTCGGGAACGCCGCGACGTCGTCCTCACCATGCGCGCCAACAACCGGCTGGCGGGCTTCGTCGGCGACCTGCGGTCCCAGGTCGGGGCCGCGCAGCTCGGCGTTCGCCGCCTCGGCGAGGTCGTCGACGCCTACGGCACCGAGGCGGTGCGGGCCGCGGTCGACTGGACCATCGACGACGCCCACCGCCGCTTCGCCGACGAGATCACCCGCTGGCCCGACGGCTGCTACGCGGCCGACGTCTACGTCGACGCCGACCCCGCCGGGCACGAAGACATCCACGTGCACGTCGCCGTGACGGTGGACGGCGACCACCTGATCGTGGACTTCGCGGGCTCCGACGACCGGCCCGAGATCCAGGCCTGGTCGACGTTCGGGAACACCCGCGGGTACACGATCGCCCAGCTGGCGAGCCTCGTCGACCCGTCGATCCCCAAGAACGAAGGCTTCTTCGACTGCGTGGAGCTGCGGGTGCCCGAGGGCACGTGCGTGAACCCGATCGAGGGCAAGCCGGTCTCGAGCGGGACGCACCATCCCGGCGTCGAGGTCGGCGACGCGATCGCGCTCGCGATGGCCCAGATCCTCCCCGACCGCTGCGCGCCCCAGACCTACAAGTACGGCAGCCCGCGCCAGATGTGGGGGGACCACGACCCGCGCACCGGCCAGCCGTTCTTCGACCACGGCGGCGAGGTGAACGCCGGCTGGGTGAACGCGGTGCGAGACGTCGACGGCTGGGGCGCCCTGGTGGCCTCGAACGGCAACCTCATCAAGGCGTCGGCCGAGATCAACGAGGCGCTGTTCCCGCACCTGCTGCGGGGCCGCAACTACCGCACCGATTCGGGCGGGGCGGGCCAATGGCGCGGCGGGTGCGGGTCGGAGTTCGTCAAAGAGGTCCGCGCCCCCACGCTCGTGAACCAGTACGTCGTGAACCGACGCCACATCCATCCCGGCATCGCGGGTGGGGAGCACGGCGCCCCCGACGAGTGCATCATCAGCGCCGACACCGAACGCGAGGTCGTGGTGGCCCCGTCGGTCGCCGGGGTTCGCATGGAGACCGGCGACCGGCTCGTCTACCAGTTCGGCGGCGGCGGCGGCTGGGGCGACCCGCTCGCCCGCGACCCGGCGGCGGTCCTCGACGACGTGTGGGACGAGTACGTGTCGGTCGACGCGGCCCGGGAACGCTACGGCGTGATCCTCACCGGCTCGCTTGAGGACCTGACCCTGGCGATCGACGAGCCGGCGACCGCGGCCCGCCGCGCGAGCCGGTCCGGCTCCAACCGGCGGCCGCCGGGGTGAGCGACGCCCGGATCGGGGTCGACGTCGGCGGAACGTTCACCGACCTCGTCCTGGTGCGACCCGACGGGTCGGTGGTGCTCGAGAAGACCCCGACGACACCGGCGGACCAGTCCGAAGGGGTCCTCACCGGCCTCACCGCGCTCGCCGCCGCCGAGCACGTCGAGCTCGGCGCGCTCCTCGCCCGGACCACGTCGATCGTGCACGGCACCACCACCGGCGACAACACCATGATCCAGATGCGGGGCGCGCCGACCGGGCTGCTCGTCACCGCAGGTTTCCGGGACGAGATCGAGCTGCGCCGCTGCTACAAGGAGGACATCTGGGACCCGGCGTACCCGGCGCCGCTCCCCATCGCCCGGCGGCGCGTCCGCCTCGAGATCCCGGAGCGGCTCACCGCCGAGGGCGAGGTCGAGACGCCCCTCGACGAGGAGGCGGTCCGCCACGCCACCCGCCGGCTGCGCCGCTTCGGGGTCACGTCGATCGCGGTCGTGTTCCTCCATTCCTACGTGAACGCGGACCATGAGCGGCGCGCCCGGGAGCTGATCCTCGACGAGTACCCCGACGTCGAGCTGGTCTCCCTGTCCCACGAGGTGTACCCGAAACCGCCCGAGTTCGAGCGCACCTCGACCACCCTCGTGAACGCCTACGTCGGCCCCCCCATCGTCCGGTACCTGCAGCGACTCGAGGCACGCGTCCGCGCCGCCGGGTTCGCCCGCGAGCTGCTCATCGCGACGTCGGCGGGCGGGGTCGCGACCCCAGACGCGATCGGGCGGCGAGCGGTCGCCACCATCGGGTCGGGCCCGACCGGCGGGGTCGTCGCCGCGGCACGCGCCGCGGGCCAGGCGGGGCTCGGCGACGTGGTCAGCGTCGACATGGGCGGCACGAGCTACGACGTGTGCCTGATCCGCGGCGGCCAGCCCGAGCTGACCAGCGACTGGAACTGGCGGCATCGCTACTGCATCGGGCTGCCGATGGTCGACATCCACGCGGTCGGCGCCGGGGGCGGGTCGATCGCCCACGTCGACGCGGGCGGGGTGCTCCACGTCGGCCCCGACTCGGCGGGCAGCGAGCCCGGCCCGGCCTGCTACGGGCAGGGCGGCACGGCACCGACCGTCACCGACGCCGACCTGGTCCTCGGACGGCTCGACCCCGCCGGGTTCTTCGGGGGCCGGCGCCACCTCGACGTCGACGCGGCGCTCGGCGCGCTCGAACGGCTCGGCAAGGAGCTCGACGTCGGCGCCGAGGAAGCCGCGGTCGCGATGGTGCGCATCGTCGACGCGCACATGACCGACGCGGTGCGGCGGGTCCTCGCGCTGGCCGGCGCCGACCCGCGCCGCCTCGACCTCGTCGCCTTCGGCGGCATGGGACCGGTGCACGCCACCACCCAGGCCGCGGCGCTCGGGATGCGCCGGGTCCTCATCCCCCGCGCCGCTCCGGGCTTCTCCGCGCTCGGGCTCGTCAGCGCGGACCACGTCGTCGACGCCAGCCGCACCTACCTCGTCGACTGGCGAGCCGTCGACTGCTCCCACCTGAACGCCCTCGCCGACGAGCTCGAAGCGGCAGCCCGCGCCGAACTCGCCGCCGCGAGTGTCCCCACCGACCGAGTTCGCCTGACCTGGATGCTGAACCTCGTGTACCCCGGGCAGACCTTCGACCGAGCACTCCCACTCCCCCGCCGCCCGTCCGCCCCGATCACCCGCGAGGACGTCGGCGCGGCCGTCGAGGCGTTCCACCGGGAGAACGAGGCGGCGCGTCTCATCGAGGCCCGGTCCCAGGAGCCGACGGTGCGGGGACTGCGCCTCAGCGCGACCGGCCTCGTCGACGCACCCCGGTGGCCGGTCCTCGCGTCCGGCCCGGCGTCGACGCCGAGCACGCGGCGCACGGTCCACACCGGCGACGCCTGGCACGAGGCCCCGGTCTACGACGGGGACGCGCTGCGACCCGGACCGAGCATCACCGGACCGGCGCTCGTGCAATGGCCGTTCACGACCCTGGTCCTTCGGCCGGGCGAGGTCGCGACCACGCTCGACACCGGTGACGTGCTCGTCGAGATCCGACCCGGCGGCGCGGACCCCGACCCGGCGCGCTGACATCCTCGCCGACCCCCCTCACCCGGGCGTGAGCGGGGGGCTTGGCGGCGACGGGCGCTACTCCTCGAGGGCGGTGTCGCGCATCGGGTACGCGGCCAGGATCGCGACGACCTGGCCGGGGTCGCCGTCCCAGCGATAGGCGCGGATCTGCGTCTCGCTGCGGCGGCCGGCGAGGGCCCGGAGCAGCTCGAAGCGGGGCGCGGTGACGCTCACCGACGGGTCGCCGCTCCCCAGCACGATCGACGTCTCAGGAACCTCGAAGCGGACCGCGCCCACGCCGGCCTCGTTGAGGCGGCCGGCGAGCTCGTGCGCGTAGTGGTCGAACGCGACCTGGGTGGCTGGGGTGTCGCGACCGTCGCGGCGGCCGAGCGCGCTGCGGACATCGAGGTCGTGCACCGCGAGGTCGCCGACGAGCTGGCTGGCGAGCTCGGGTGGCCAGCTGGCGACTTGCTCTTCGAGCACGGGGGCCCGTTCGCTCCACTCGCCGAGCACCTCGGCGAACGGCATGCCCCGGCGGGAGTCGACCTGCGCTGCGGTCCACTCGTCGCTGCCGACCCCGGTCAGGTTCCCGTCGAGCAGGTCGGCGGCGATACCGACCACGTGACCCACGACGTCGCGGACGTCCCAGCCCGGTGTGGCCGGTACGGGCCGGGCCCGGCCGGCGTCGTCGAGTTCGCCGGTCAGGGTGGTCAGGGTCGTGCGAGTGTCTCGGTAGCAGGCGACGTAGTCGGTGGCCATGTCGTCCTCCTCAGCGTTCGGGGGGTGTCATCCCGATCCGCTCGTAGGCCGAGTCGGGGATCTTGGACACGTCCTTGTAGATGTGGTGCACGCACGGCTCGCCGGCGGCGTGGGGTGGGTGCTCGATACTCGCCGGGCTCCCGCCCCACTCGACGGCTTGGATCTCGTTGTTGACCGAGCAGTGCGCGCAGTACCCCCAGAGCTCGTCGCGCATGAAGGTGCGCGGCGCGCGGTCCCGGAGGAGCAGGTAGGGATGCTCTCCCTCGTAGCGGCCGTCGTCGATGAGCTTGCCGCCGCTGCCGCAGCGGAACGACAAGATGATCTTCTCGTCGTCTTCTTCGACCTCGACCGCGCCCATGTTGGCGAGCATGGCTCGGGCGATGATCTTCGCCCGGGCCGAGGCGGGCAGCGATCCCCAGTCGGTGCCGGTGTCGCGCCGAGGCCGGACGAACTCGTCGCCGGTCTTGCGCAGCGCCTGTTCGACTGCCTCCTCCCCCAGCTCCTCGCCGATGAACGTGAGCAGGGAGGTGATCCAGTTGATCGAGTAGTCCTTGAGCGCGGCCCACTGGTCGACGGCTCGGTCGATGAGCGCGACCGCGTCGCCGGGGTGTCCCTGGGCGATCGCGGTTTTGGCCTGCTCCCACAGCGGTGTTCGCATGCGAGCTACGTCGCCGGCGGTGAGCTCATGTTCGGTCATGGTTCCCCTACGCCCGTGGGAGGCCGAGCACGCGCTCGGCGATGATGTTGCGCTGGATCTCGCTGGTGCCCCCGGGGATCGTCCCCGAGAACGAACGCAGGTACTGCACGATCCACGAACCCTGACGCCACATGGCGGGGCCGAAGATGCGGGTGTCGACGCCGGTCGGGCCGAGCCATTCGCTCCCCGCGAGCAGGAGGCGTTGGAGCGTCTCGCTCCCGTAGAGCTTCAACAGCGAGTGCTCGGGTGCCGATCGGCCCCGCATGAACTTCGAGAAGCCGCGGTACCCCATGAGCAGGAGCGCTTGGGCGTCGACGTAGAAGGCGGCGACCTCGTCGCGGTAGCGGGCGTCGGCGCGCAGCGGACGCCCGTCCGCGCCGGGCTCGTCGGCGAGGCGGATCATCGCGTCGAGGGCCCGCTGGACGTCGTAGGCGTACTCCACCCACAGCATCGCCCGCTCGTGGGCCAGTGATCCCTGGGTCAGCGCCCAACCGTGGTTGAGCTCGCCGAGCAGGTGGGCCTGGGGCACGACGACGTCGGTGAAGAACACCTCGTTGAAATCGACATAGTCCCGCTCGGTCAGCTCGGGGATCGGCCGGACGTCGATTCCCGGCGACGTCATGTCGATGATCAAGACGCTGATCCCTTGGTGCTTGGGGACGTCGGTGTTGGTCCGCACGAAGCACATGCACCAGTCGGCGTGGTGCGCGCCGGAGGTCCAGACCTTCTGGCCATTCACGACGAAGTGGTCCCCGTCGAGCACGGCTCGGGTCTGCAGGCTGGCCAGGTCGCTGCCGGCGCCCGGCTCGCTCATCCCGAGGCACCAGGCGATCTCGGCCCGCAGCGTGGGCAGCAGCCATCGCTGCTGTTGCTCGGGGGTCCCGTAGTCGCGCAGCGACGGGGCGATGATGCCGAGCCCTTGGGGGTTGAGGCTGCGCGGGATCTCGCGCCGCTTCATCTCCTCGAAGTAGATCATCTGCTCGGCCGGGGAGGCGTTGCGGCCGCCGAGCTCGGGTGGCCAGCCGGGGATGAGCCAGCCGGCGTCGAACAGGGAACGCTGCCAGTCCCGCGCCCAGTCGGGCAGGTCGGCGCTCGAGCGCTTGGGCCGGGTGAGGAGCGCCCGGGCCGGGGCGTGCACCTCGAGCCAGCCCACCAGCTCGGCTCGGTACGTCTCCTCGGCGTCTCCGTAGCGCAACCGCACGTCGGGACGCTACCGCCCACGCGCGACCGGGCCGACCCGGGGCCGGTTTGGCCGCTCGGCCTGCCATCGGTACCGTCCCTGCGCCGACCGCCGACCACGGTGTGCACGCGGTGGGGTTCTCAGGGATGGAGCGTCAGGTTGGACTTCGAGTTCTCCAGCGAACAAGAGCAGCTGCGCGACTCGGTGCGGCGTTTCCTCGCCGACCAGGCGCCGATCCCGTACGTCCGGGCGATGTACGACGACGACCGCGGGTTCACCGATCTGGTGTGGCAGGGCCTCGCCGACCTCGGGGTCGTGGGCCTGCTCGCACCCGAGGGCCGGGGCGGCGCCGGACAGGGCATGGTCGACATGGCGGTCGTCGTCGAGGAGCTGGGACGCGCGGTGCATCCCGGCCCGTTCGTGTCGAGCGCGATCGGCGCGGTGAGCCTGGTCGACGCGCTCGGGGCGTGGGACGCGCATCCGCGGCTCGGCGGGGTGGCGACCGGGGACCAGATCGGGACGGTCGCGCTCTTCGAGCCGGGGCGACGGGCCCGCATCGATGCCCCCGCGACGAGCGCCACCTCGGTTGGGAACGAGTGGCGGGTGTCGGGCACCAAGGTGCACGTCCCCGACGCACGCGCCGCGGACGTGCTGCTGGTGGTCGCCGCGCTCGGCGAGGGGCTTGGCGTGTTCGCAGTCGCGGCCAAGGACACCGAGATCACGCCGACGCCGACGGTGGACGGCAGCCACAAGCAGGGCACGGTGCGCCTCCACGACACGCCCGCCCAGCGGCTCGGCTCGGGCGACGCCACCGACGCCGTCGCGGCGACCCTCGACCGGCTCCATATCGCCGCGGTGGTCGACGGGGTCGGGGCCGCGGCACGCGCGCTGGAACTGTCGGTCGACTACGCGCGGGAACGGCGCCAGTTTGGGGCGCCGATCGGCTCGTTCCAGGCCGTCCAGCATCTCTGCGCCGACATGCTGCGCGCCGTCGAGCTGGCTCGGGCCGCGGGGTACTACGCGTGCTGGGCCGCTGACTGCGCCGGCCCAGCCGAGCGGCACCGGGCCGCGACGTTGGCGTTGGCGTTCGCCGCCGACGAGCTCGCCGGGGTCGGCGCGGCCACCATCCAGGTCCACGGCGGGATCGGCTTCACCTGGGAGCACGACGCGCACCTGTTCTACAAGCGGCTCCTGACCCTGCAGCGCTGCGGGGGTGGCAGCGTCGACCAGCTCGGCGAGCTCGCCTCGATCCTGCTCGACTGACACCCTCACCCGGACGCCCCGGCGCGCCGTGGGGTTCGCCAACCCGGGTCGCGTGGGGCGGCGAGACCCGAGATGGTTGGGGTGGCGATGCTCAGCGCGACGCGGTGGCGTCGACGGCGGCGGGTCGCGGCTCGGAGTTCGGTAGTGGCTCAGTTTGGGGTTCCGGCTACCAGTCGTCCGGGTGTTTCCAGGAGCCTGGCGGGGTAAGCGGAAAGCCGTTCACCGTTGCGTCCACAATGCCGGGTAGCGGCGAGTAACGCAGGTGGCGCTTCCCGACCCGGAGGTACTTGGTGGCGATGTTGCCGAAGACCTCCTGGCCTCGTCGGGGGGGAGCGGCGACGACAACCGGTAGGCCGTACGCCTCTTTGACTGCCTTGATCGTGGGGATGAGGTCCGTGTCACCCGTCACGAGGATCTGGATTTGGGGAAGCGCAACGCCCTCTTCGGTGGGGTGGCCTGCCGCGTCGCGCATCATCTCGACCGCCAGGTTCACGTCCGTTTGCTTCTCTTTGTGGAACGTGACGGGAGTGCCACATTTGGGGCATTCCTCGGTCTTGGGGTCGTATTTGCCAAATCGCATGCTCAGGTTGGGCGAGTGGGAGGCCACGGCTTCCAGCCACGTGTCTTGATGGGCACGCTTCTGCGAATCGAGCACGAAGCTTGTGCAGTATGTGACGCGCACAAGTCGAATGGCCTCACCCATCTTGCTGCCGGCGTCGTGGGCGAGCATCTGGCACATGTGCTCGATATCCAGCCAGCGGTAGTCGAGGAGCTCAGCATCTTCCATGCCGTGGTAGAGGTTTAGGCCATCGACATAGGCCACGGCTTCCAGCATTTGGGCTCCACCCTTGGTGTGTGGCTAGGTGACTTATTTCGCAGGCAGGTCTATGATTGTGGGTACATCCCCCAGGCGGGAGTCTGGGGACTCAGCGGGCCCCGCTTTGCGGCGGGGTCCCGCCGCGTTCGGGGCTAGTCCAGAAGCTCCGCCAACTGGGTCAGAGAAGCCCCTGGGGTTGCCGCCCCGGGGGTTTCCTCGTTCCCGAGGCTACTCCGCCTGTCTCCATCCATCAAGACACGGGAGACAGAGGGGTGGTGTTTTATCTCTTGTTTTGTCTCCGGGGGTCTGCTAGTTTGACTGCATGGTCAAGACGACCCCGACGAAGAAGCTCAGGAGCCCTAGCTACCCATCCATTGGCCTAGAGGAGGCGCTGAGGCGGGGGCGAGAGTTCTACGACCATGAGCGTCGGAACCCTGCGCCCGTAGACACCGTGCTCCACCATTGGGGGTACAAGCCCGGCAGCGGAGCGGGCGTTCTCGCCATCGCAGCGCTGCGGAAGTTCGGGCTGATCGAATATATCGGTACGGGTGCCCAGCGCAAAGCGCGACTCACAGACCTCGCATTTCGCATCATTCTCGACCAGCGGGAGCCGTCGCCTGAACGTGACGAGGCCCTCCGCCAAGCCGCACTAACCCCAGCGATTCATTCGGACATTCGGCGGAAGTTTCCGACTCCACCCCTGCCCTCCGACTCCACCCTGAGGCACTACCTGGTCTTCGACCGTCAATTCAATGAGAACGCGGTGACCCTCGTTATCGACGAGGTCAGAGGTACATGGGCCTTCGCGAAGCTCGACGAGTCTGGTACCCTGCCTGACGGTGACGCGAGCATGGAGTCTCAAGTGACCCAACCCGTGAATTCCACCGTGGACCGGATTCTTGGCCGGGAAGGTGTTCCGCCCATGCCGGCGACTGCCCATGCTGGCCGCTCGCTACAGATCCCGCTTCCTGGTGGCGGAGCAGCCACCTTGGTGACCTCCCGCCCGATTACCAGCCAGGAATGGGCGACACTCCGTACCGTGATCGACGCGATGGAAGCGAGCTTTGTGGAGGCGCCGCCGCCGGTCCATACCAATGACGCCGACCACTCCACAGGAGCGGACGAGGACTAGCTACTTCCCGTCAGTTGCCTCACGCACCGTGCGGGCAGCCGCCTGGTTGGCATCCTCGGGAGCAGCCTGGCACGTGCACGGGTTCGGGCCCATGTAGATGGCCTCGCGCTCGCCGGTGTCGGGGTCGACATGGAAGTTGCCTCCGCATGTCGCGCACTCCCGAATCTCAAGGTGCTTCACAACCACCACGATACCCCGGCAGCGTGCGGCGGAAATCCTCAAAACTGAGCCACTACCCGGAGTTCGGGGCGCGACGACTCGACCAGTGCCGCCATCCGGCGTCGAGCGCGACCGCGGCGAGCACCACGATCGAGACCTCGGCCGGGGCGCGGAAGCGGATGATGCCGTACGCGCCGGCAGCCAGCAGGGTCACGAGCACGACCGGCATCACCAGGGGCCAGCGGGTTCGCCGCTGCCGGCCGAGCACGACGAACCCGACGATCGCGAGGGGCGCCAGGAGATAGAAGGCGCCGATCCCCGCCCACGACGCCTCGACCGGGCGCCCCTCGACTCGGTCGAAGCGGGCGGTCTGGAACGGCTCGTAGAGATCCCAGATCCGCCCCACCCGGGCCGCGACCACGACCGGGAGCCGGCCGAGGTGGTCACGCATGTAGGTCAACGCCGCGTGATCCTGGCGGGCCGACAGGACCGAGGGGTCCGTGGACGGCGGGACGGCGGTCGAGCAGCCCAGGCTCCAGTAGCCGAGCTCGGGGCCGTGGTAGGTGGCGTCGCAGTTGGCGCCGAGCAGCAGGCCGCCGTCGCCGGTCGACAAGGTGGTGGGCTTCTGGAAGGTGACGAGGTTGCGCACCACCCAGGGGGACACGACCACCCCGGCCACGACGATTCCGAGGACCGCGAGCCCGACCCGGGCCCGGCCGGACCGCGAGCGGGTGATGACCACCGCGGGGACGAGGATCAACAGGACGAAGAACGACAGCTCGGAGCGGGTCAGCGCGGCGAGGCCGCACCCGACCCCGAGGAGCGTGGCGCTCACCCAGCTCGGCGAGCGCAGGAACCGGTACGTCGCGAGCAGGATCAGCGCGGTGAAGAGGATCGCCAGCGTCTCGGACATCACGATCCCGCTCGGGATCCACAGGTTCGGGTACAGCGCGGCGAGCACCGCGGCGATGATCCCCACCCGGCGACTGACGACGACCTCGCCCAGCCAGCCGATGACCCCGACTGCGACCGCGCCGAGGACCGCCATCGTCATGCGCTGGGGCACGGTCCCGCCGTGGATGCCGAACAGCCAGGTGGCCGGGACCTCGACGAGCGCGGTGAGGGGCGGGTGCAGCGCGCTGACACCCCCCACGACCGGGGTCTGGAACCCGTGCCCGGCGACGAGTTCGCCGGCCTGACCGACGTAGTAGAAGGCGTCGTAGAAGTTTCTGGTGTCGTACCGGGTGACCGTGAGCACGTACACGACGCGCAAGACCAGCCCGACGACGCTGATCCCGAGCAGCGCCGCGACGAAGCGGCGGGACCCCGCGTCGCGGGTCGGCGGGTCTGCTCCCGTCATCGCCCGCGGGTCAACAGCAGGGCTCCGGCCAGCGGCCCGCCCCCCGCGCAGGCGACCCCGATCTCGGGGTCGCCGGGGACCTGGCGCTCACCGCCCTCCCCCCACAGCTGCAGGCACGCCTCGTGCAAGAACCCGAACCCGTGGAGGCGGCCGGCCGAGAGCTGCCCGCCGTGGGTGTTGAGCGGCAGCTCACCCTCCCGGGCGATTCGCTGGCCCCCTTCGACGAACGGGCCGGACTCCCCCTTGCCGCAGAACTGCATCGCCTCGAGCCAGCACATCGTGATGAACGAGAACCCGTCGTACATCTCCGCCAGCTGGACGTCACTGGGCCGCAGGTCGGTGCGCTCCCACAACTGGGTGCCGGCGTCCTGGCACGCCATCGTGGCGAGGTCGTAGTACTGATCCCACGCCGGTCGGCCGTGGAACGCGGTCCCGACCGCCTCGACCTCGATGGGGGGCTTGCGGAGGTCGGCCACGGTGTCGCGACGCGACACGATCATCGCCGTCCCGCCGTCACAGGGCACGTCGCAGTCGAAGAGGCACAACGGCGACGAGATCATCCGCGCCGACAGGTAGTCGTCCATCGTCATCGGATCGCGATAGATCGCCTTCGGGTTCACCGTCGCGTTGCGTCGGGCGTTGAGCGCGATCTGGGCCAGCTGCTCGCGGGTGGTGCCGTACTCGTGGAAGTGGCGGTTGGCGAACATGGCGATCCACACCGCGGCGGACGGTGCCGAGAACGGCAGGAGCCATTCCATGAACCCGGTGGCCCGGAATCCGCCGCTGCGGCTATCGCCGCCCGGCATCACCGCGGCGCGGCCCTTCGTGCCTTGCGCGCTGCCTTCGAAGACGGTCCGGAAACACAAGACATGACGGGCCAGCCCGGCGGACACGGCCAGGATCGCGTTGATCACCGCACCGAGCTGACCGGGAAGCTCAAGCCCGCCGGCGTACCAGCTGAGGTTCAGGCGCAGCGCTTCCTGCACGTCGGTGACGCCCGCCCCCGAGAACCCGGCCGGGTTCTCCATGCCACCCGGGTACGTCGAGATTCCGTCGATGTCGGTCGGGTTCAGTCCGGCGTCGGCGATCGCGCCGAGGCAGGCGTCGACGGTCAGTTCGAGCGGGTCTCGGTAGAGGCGTCGCCCGATGTCGGACTGTCCAATGCCGCTCAGGACGGCTCGGCGCTCGCCGAACAGCTCGTCGGACTCGGTCACGCGGGTGCTCCTCGTCTCGGGGGACGCCGGCTCAGGCTCGCCGGGGTCGGGTCGTCGCTCACGGCGCGGGCTCGAAGAGCGGGATCCACACCTCGTCCTCAACGTGGGGTTCGAAGATGACCTGCACCGCCATGCCGATGCGGACGTCGTCGGGCGCACAGTTGACGATGTTGGTGGTCAGGCGCAGATCGTCCTGCTCGACCGGGTGAACGATGGCCAGCACGAACGGGACCTCCGGGCCGGGCATCCAGGGCTGATAGTTGATCGAGAACGCCAGCACCTCGGCCCGCCCGGACACCGCCTCGACGCCGATGTCCTTCGACCAGCACTTCGGGCAGATCACCGCGGGGGGATGCAGGTAGTAGCCGCACTGGCGGCACCGTTGGAAGCGCAGCTCGTCGTCGCGCCCGCCCTGCCAGAAATGGGCGTTGCGGTCCGTGATCCGGGGCAGGATCCGGAACGGGACGTCACCGGTGGTCGTCGTCATCAGACTCCTCTTCGAGGTCACGCTCGGGGTCTCGGGCCGACTTGAAACCTCGGCGGGCGTGCGGGATCGCCTCGACCGCGGGCAGCAGCCCGAAACCGGGGCACGACAGCATGATCGAGCCGAGGATCTCATCCCAGGTGGCGCCAACCTCACCAGCGAGGCGGGCGTGGCGCTCGACCCCCTCGTGGTTGCGGAGCACGACCGTGCAGACGAGGCGGATGAGCTCGTGGGTCTTTCGATCGGGGGCCGAGAGCGAATCGATCTGGCTCATCCACGAGTTCTGGGCTTCGTGGAGCGCAGGGAAGACCGCGTGGAGCGGCTCCTCGAAGGGGAAGGTCCAGTCGTCGCGGGGCGCCATGATCAGGCGGGGACGAAGACGGGGACGGTGGTCGACTCGTCGAGCTCGCGATAGGCGACCCGCAGCGCCATCCCCACCGTGAGCGCGTCGGCGTCGCAGTCGACGACGTTGGTCATCATCCGAGGTCCCTCGGCGAGGTCCACCACGGCGGCAACGTAGGGGACCCGCTCACCGAACGGCGGCAGGTCGTTTTCGTGCACGACCGACCAGGTGTACAGGGCGGCCTGGCCGCTCGCTTCCTCCCAGTCCACGGCGGTGCTCCAGCACGCGGGGCAGAACGGACGAGGGTAGAAATGGGCTGCCCCGCAGTCCGCGCAGCGCTTGATGAGCAGCCTGCCGTCGCGGGCCGCGTCCCAGAAGGGCTCGGTCTCGGGATCGGGCGCCGGAAGGTCGAAGCGCACGCCCGGGCGCTACCGGGTCGGCAGCGCGGCGACGGCCACGCCACTGACCTTGGCCTCGCCGTTCCCGTTCACCACCTCGCAGTCGAGGTCGACCCGATGCTCACCGTGCTCGTCGTACTTCTTCTTCACGGTGATCCGGGTCGCGAGCTGCTCGCCGGGCCAGGTCTGCTTCGTGAAGCGCACCTTGTAGACGCGCAGGCTGCCGACCCCGACGTAGTCGGTGAGCGCCTTGCCGAGCATCCCCATCGTGAACATGCCGTGACCGAAGACGCTGGGCAGGCCGGCGGCTTGGGCCTGGACCTCGTCGTGGTGCATCGGGTTGAAGTCCCCCGATGCGCCGGCGTAGCGCACCAGATCGGTGCGGGACAGCTCGTGGCTGAACTCGGGCGCCTGGTCCCCTTCGTGGATGTCATCGAAAAACAGCGGGTTGTCGGCCATGACGGCGCAGCGTGCTCGTCCCCTGACAGCCCTGTCAACTCGTGGGAGGCTCGCGCCGTGGGGCAGGCCGGGCCGGTCGACGTCGAGCCGATGCCGCCCCGGGTCGCGGGGCATCTGCCCTGGGTGGGGTCGGGCGTGGCCCTGCTGCGCGACCCAACCCGGTTCTTCGCTGCCGCTCGCCAGCGCCTCGGCGACACGTTCGTGGCCGACGTGTTCGGCTTCCGCCTGTTCTGCGTGTTCTCGCCGGATGGGGTGCGGCGCGTCTACGAGGTCCCCGAGCGCGAGGCGAGCTTCGGGCTCGCCACCTACCGGCTCATCGGGTTCAAGCTCCCGCCCGAGCTGCTCGCCGGGCGCCGGACGACGCCCCATCACCTCTTCGGGGCGCAGCGGGTCGAGGGCTACCTGGCCGACCTGGAGCGGGCAGTCGACCTCGAGCTCGACGCGTTGGGCGACGGAGGGACCTTCGAGGTGTTCGCGGAGTGCCGCCGCCTCGGGCACCGGCTCGGGTTCGCGTCGTGGGCCGGGATCGAAGCCGCGTCGCCTCGCTACCTCGAACGGCTGGTCCGTCTCTTTGACCGCATCGACAGCAGCGAGGCGTTCGTCCGTCCCGCGCAGGCGTTTCGCACCTGGGCGACCCGCCGCGCCGGCGAGCGGCGGGCGATGCACGGGATCGAGGCGGTCGTCGCCGAGATCTGGGCGCAACGCCAGGCGCAGCGCGCAACGCGGGGCGACTTCCTCGAGCAGCTCGTCGCCTCCTACGCCGACCTGGCACCCGACGAGCAGCTGGTCGGCGCAGCCCGCGACGTGATCATGCTCCACGTCGGCGCCCAGTCGAACCTGTACGCCGCGTTGGCGTGGACCCTCGTGCACGTCCTCGCCGATCCGGAGGTGCTCGACCGGGTCCGCGGCGGCGACGACGCCTACCTGGAGCGCTGCGCGAGCGAATCGATCCGCCTCGCCCAACGGTCGATCACGCTGCGCGAGGTGCTGCGCCCGATCGAGGTCACCGACGAGGAGCGGACCTACCGGCTGAGCCCGGGGACGTTCCTCACCACCATGCTGAGCGTGACGAACACCACCGCGGCGCCCGGCCTCGACCGCTTCGACCCCGCCCACTACGACGGGCGTCGCCTCGCACCGAGCGTCGCGGTGCCCACCAAGGAGGTGGTGAGCACGTTCGGGCACGGGCCGCACGCCTGCCCCGCGGCTCGCTTCTCGATCTCGGCGATCCGCATCGCGGTGCGGCGTCTCGTCGACGCCTACGACCTCACCTCCGACGGTGCACACCCCGAGCCGCGCCGCCGGCAGCTCGGGGGCGTCGCACGCGCCGCACGGCCGCTCTCGGTCCGGTACCGGTCCCGCGCGTAGCCTGCCCGCTGTGCCCGTGGACCTCGCCGAGCTCCTCGACCCGCCCCACACCGCGGTGCTGACGATGGAGCTGCAGCGAGGCGTGGTCGGCGACCGCGCCACGATCGCCGCCCTCGCCGAGGTCGTCGAAGCACGCGGGGTGGTCCCCGCCGCGGCACGGGTCGTGCGGGCCGCCCGGGGAGCCGGCGCCAAGGTCGTGCACTGCATCGCGGAGTTCCGCCCCGACCGGGCCGGCTCCAACGACAACGCGCCGCTGCTGCGCGCGATCGCGAAGGGCCCAGCCCATCTCCTCACCGGCAGCGAGGACACCGAGCTCGTCGCCGAGCTGGGCCCCGAGCCGTCCGACCTCGTCGCGGCGCGCCGCCACGGCCTCACCCCGTTCCCCGGCACGAGCCTCGACCAGCTCCTGCGCAACCTCGGCGTGCGAACCATCGTCGCCACCGGCGTGTCGCTGAACATCGGCGTGACCGGGCTGGTGATGGTGGCCGTCGACCTCGGCTACCGCTGCGCCGTCGTCACCGACGCGGTGGCCGGCGTCCCCGTCGACTACGCCGACGCCATGCTCCAGCACACGGTCGCGCCGCTCGCCACGCTCGTCACGAGCGAGCAGGTGACGGCGACGTGGACCCGATGACCCGGCGGACCCGCCACCGCCGGCCGGCACCCGCGCGTCCGGACGCTCAGACTGCGAGTCGCGCATGAGCACCGCCGCCAACCTCGATTTCGACCGGCTCCTCGCCGACCAGGTGGCGCTCATCACCGGCGCGGCGTCGGGTCAGGGCCGAGCCGCGGCGCTCCTGTTCGGCGCGCAGGGGGCGAAGGTCGTGATCGCCGACGTCAACGACGACGGCTCGGCCGAGACGGTGCGTCTGCTCGAAGAGCGCGGCGCGGAGGGAATCGCGGTGCACGCCGACGTGTCCCTGCGGCCCGACATCGACCGCATGGTCGAGGCGACCGTGGAGCGCTTCGGCCGCCTCGACGTCCTCTACAACAACGCGGCCGTGCAGATGAGCGGCCGCCTGGTCGACTGCACCGAGGAGGAGTGGGATCTCACGATCGCCACCAACCTGTCGGCGATCTTCTGGGCGTGCCGGGCGGCGCTGCCCGCCCTCCTCGACGGGGGCGGGAGCATCATCAACACCGCGTCGACGCTCGGCCTCATCGGCTCGGAGGGCTACGCGGCGTACGGCGCCGCGAAAGCCGGCCTCGTCCTGCTCACCAAGCAGCTCGCGGTCGAATACGGCCCGGCCGTGCGCGCCAACGTCATCGCACCCGGCTCGATCGACACCCCCCGGTTCCGCAAGGTGCTCGAGAAGACCCCCGGCGCCGCGCAGTTCGTCGAGGGCCTCGAGCGCACGATCCCGGTGCGCCGCCTCGGCACCGCCGAGGACGTCGCGGCGATCGCCCTGTTCTTGGCCAGCGACCAGTCGGCCTACATCAGCGGCGCCGTACTACCCGCCGACGGTGGACTGGCGGCGCTGCGATGAGCCTCACCGGGGTGGCGCTAGTCACCGGCGGCGCGGCCGGACTCGGCGAGGCGATCGTGCACCGGCTCGCCCGCGAGGGTGCGACCGTCGTGGTCGCCGACGTCGACGGTCCCGGTGCCGAGCGGGTCGCCGCCGCGGTCACCGCCACCGGCGGGCACGCGGCCGCGGTCTCCTGCGACGTCACCTCCCGGGCGCAGGTCGACGACGCGGTGCGCGTCGCCGCGAACCTCGGTCCGCTGCGGGTGTTGATCTTGTCGGCCGCGATCGAGAGCCGCCGGAGCGTCCTCGACTGCTCCGACGCCGACTGGCAACAGATCCTGGACGTGAACCTCAAAGGCCCGTTCCTCTGCATGCGCGCCGCGATCCCGCACCTGGTGGCCAACGGCGGCGGCTCGGTCGTCGCGCTGGGCTCCACGCTGGGTCTCATCGTGGCGCCCGGCCACCCGGCGTACTGCGCGAGCAAGGGCGCGCTCGTGAACCTCTGCAAGCAGGCGGCCATCGAGCATGCGCCGGACAAGGTGCGCGTGAACGTGGTCGCCCCTTCGGCGACCGACACCGGGCTGTTCATCCGCTTCTCCGAGCAGGCACCCGACCCCGAGGGGCTCCGCCGCCACATCGCGGAGCTGAACCCGATGCACCGGCTCGGCACCGCGCAGGAGGTGTGCGACGCGGTCATGTTCCTGGCGTCCGACGCGTCGACCTACACCAGCGGGTGCGTGATCCCGATCGACGGCGCGCTGGCCGCCCGACGGATGTGAACCCGATCAGGCCCCGCTCGGAGGCAGCTCACGGTGCATAACGGGCTGCGTATTCTCGACGCGGACGCACACGTCGTCGAGCCCGGCGAGCTGTTCCGCGCGTGGACGCCGGCCGGCCGAGCGGTCCTGGATCTACCCGCGACGACCCCGATCGAGCTGTGCGGCGACTCGTCGCGGCTCGCCGACCAGCTCGAGCACGGCTTCGACGCCGCGTCGTACCTGCGGGCCATGGATGCCCAGCACATCGACGCCGCGGTGCTGTTCCCCTCGATGGGACTCTTCGTCCCGTTCCTCCCCGAGCTCGACGCGCAGGAATCGGCCGGCGCGTGCCGCGCCTACAACGAGTGGGCCGCGAGCTACTGCGCGGTCGCCCCGCGTCGCCTGAGCGCGATCGGGGTGGTGCCCCAGCGCGCACCGGCCGCGGCGGCCACCGAAGCCCGCCGGGCCGCCCAGCTCGGGCTCGTCGGCGTCCTCGTGCGCCCCAACCATCTGGCCGACGAGTATCTCGACCACGCCGCCTACGACCCGCTCTACGACGTCTTGGAGGAGACGGGTCTGGTGCTCGGCGTCCACGAGGCGCTCGGGGTGCGTGCCCCCACGATCGGGCGCGACCGGTTCGAGGGCTTCGCCGCCCGCCACGCCTGCTCGCACCCCCTCGAGCAGATGGCGGCCGCCACGGCGTTGCTGCTCGGCGGGGTCTGCGAACGTCACCCGAGCCTGCGGATCGCGTTCTTAGAGTCCGGAACGGGCTGGCTCCCGTACTGGCTCGCCCGCCTCGACGAGCACCGCGAGTGGATGCAGACCAGCGAGTGCTCCGGGCTCTCGCTCGCGCCGAGCGAGTACTTCGACCGCCAGTGCGTCATCTCGTCCGATCCCGAGGACACCCTGGCCGGGTTCGTCATCGACCGGGTGGGCGCCGACCACGTCATGTGGGCCAGCGACTTCCCCCACCCCGACGCCGCGTTCCCCGACGCGGTCGAGCAGTTCCTCGCCCACCTCGGCGGCGTCGACCTCGACGCCGCCGCCCGTCGGGTGCTCTGGGACACGCCCCTCGCCTTCTACCGACTCGCCGACCGCTTCGAGCCCCAGGAGGCGCGCCCATGACCGCTGACCCTGCGCCGTGGCGGCGGCGATCGACGCGCCGCCCCGCCGAGACCGAGACTGCGTCGGCGTCACCGACGCCGGCCGACCGGCCGGCGCCCGTCGCCCCGACCAGCCCGGCTCGGCCGGAGGCCGCCGGGCGTCGGCTCCCGCTGCTCTCCGCGCTGCCCCTCGTCGCGCTCGTCGTCGCGGGCGGCCTGCTCCCCGCCGGCGTGGTGTCGCGCCAGACTCGGAGCCAGGCCACCCGGGTCTGCACCCAGGCCGGCGCCTCGTTCGCGGCCCTGCCCGCGCCCACCACCCTCGCCGTCGCCGAGGCCGGAATCGCCAGCTGGCTGACCGGCAAGTACTCCAAGCAGCTCGACCCGAACGCGTTCAGCCCCCTGCCCGCCGCGGTCTTCGACGTCGAGACCAGCTTGGGGGACGTGAGCACCGCCTTGAGTGCCAGCGACGGGCCGGGGGCGACCCACGCGATCCGCCAGACCCGCGCCGGCCTCGCCAACATCGACCACGCCGCCAAGAAGTTGCGGCTCCTACGGTGCTCGAGCCCCGCGTTCGGTCGCACCTACGTGAACCAGCTCGCGTCGCTGGTCACCTCGACACTCGCCCTGACTGGGAACTTCACGACGGACGCCAACGCCGCCTGCCTTCGTTTCGACACCAAAGCGGTGCAGCTCGAAAAGACCCTGAATCCCAGCAGCTCGTCGAGCATCCATGCCTACCTCGCGCGACTGCAGGGGCCGTACCAGGCCCTGCAGGTCGACCTCGCGGCGGTACGGCCGCCGGCGGGCTCCGAGCAGCGGTTCTCGACGTTCCAGGCGTCGATCACCCGGGCGATCCAGGAGCTCGAGTCGGACAGCTCGGCGCTGAGCTCGGGGAACGAGACCCAGTTGCGCCAGCTCGGCACCGAGCTGAATACGCTGGGCGACACGGTCAGCCAGGAGGCGAGGGCCCTCGGCCTGACCTGCTGAGTTGACCGTCGGCGCTACCCATGACCGACGCGCGCGGCACGTGACCGCGCTCGACCGCCCTGCGGGGTCGACGCCTCGACCCAGCCGGCTGGCCCGCCGCCAATGGAACCCGGGGCGCCTCCGGTACGGTGACCCCCGTGTCGAAGAAGAGCAAGTCTCGCCAAACCCGGCGGTACTCGTCGCCGTCCCGCCCGAAGGGCGGCGGCGCAAAGGGCGGCACCTGGCGCAAGATGGGCTCGAAGCGGCAGCGATCAGCCACCTGGCCGTGGGCGCTGGCGCTGTCCATCGTGATCGCCGGAGGCGTGGCGCTCATCGCGCTCGGTGGCGGATCGACCTCGTCGTCGTCGTCCTCGTCCGGCAGCGGGAGCAACGGCCCGCTACTCGCCACGGTCGCCAGCTTCGACAACGGCTCGCCGGGCCCCAACACGACCGTGGACGGCATCAAGTGCGAGACCAGCGAGCAGCTGCTCTTCCACGTCCACTCGCACCTGGCGATCTTCGTCGACGGTCACCAACGCAGCATCCCGATGGGGATCGGGATCGCGCCGCCCCGCCAGACCGAGGCCGGTGCCACGGGCTCGTTCGTGGTCGCGGGCACCTGCTTCTACTGGCTGCACGCCCATACCTCCGACGGCATCATCCACATCGAGTCCCCGATCCAACGCACCTACACGCTGGGGAACTACTTCGACATCTGGCGCCAGCCGCTCGGCCCGAACCAGGTCGGGCCGGCGCACGGGAAAGTCACCGCCTATCGCAACGGGCAGCTCTTCACCGGCAACCCGCGCAACATCACGATCGGCGCCCACATCGTGATCCAGCTCGACGTCGGCACGAACGTGCCGTTCAAGAACTTCACCGCCTGGGACGGCCTGTAGGCACCCGACGCCATGGTCCGCGGCGGCGCCGAGAGCCCGCACACGGGCGGCGGGTGGGTCAGGACTCCGAGCGTTGGGTGGCCGCGAACGTCGCGGAGAGGGCCCGCGCCTGGTCGATGCGAGGCATGGCCGACAGCATCCGGTAGCCCTCATGGTTGGCGGCCCCCGGCATCATTTCCATCTCATGGCCGAGCGCGTCGAGGACCTCGACCGCCACCTCGTCGGGCGACATCGCGGGGCGGGGCAGCTGGTTGGGGTCGTGGTCGAAGGACCGCCGGAAGTTCGGCGTGTCGATCGCGGGGCCGACCACGCCGAGGACGTCGATCCCCCGTGCCCGCCATTCTTCGTGCAACGCCTGGGCGAGGGTGAGCATGAACGCCTTCGTCGCCGAGTACACGGCGAGGCCGGCCGTGCCCGCGACCCCCGCGCCGGAGCCCATCAGCACAATTCCGCCCCGCCCGCGCTCCACCATGGACCGGCCGAAGTGGTCGCAGCACGTGATGGGCGCCTCGACGTTGATCGCCACCTGCTCGGACGCGTGGTCACGGCCCTCGTCGAGGAAGGGGCCGACGAAGGATCCGGTGCCGTTGAAGATCACGAGGCCGACGTCGACGTCGTCGGTCACCGGTCGCAGACCGGCGAGGAAGTCGGGGGAGCCGAGGTCCAGCACGGCGGCGCGCGCCTCCACTCCGAAGTCGGAGCGCAGCGCGGCCGCCACGGACTCGATCGGCCCGGCTCGTCGGGCCGCGACGACGACGTTCAGACCGCGCCCAGCCGCGTCGCGCGCAAACGCCTCCCCGAGGCCCTCCGAGGCACCCAGGACGACCGACCAGGGCCCGTAGCACGCTCGAAACGGCTCGGTTCCCGGCTCGACCGCTGCCATGAAAGACCCCATTCGTCGCTCGCGCGCGGTGGTCTCGCGCTCGGCGCGCAGCATACGCAGGGGCACCCGAGGACGGGCACCGGAGACCCCGTCCCGAGCGCCCGGTGGAACGCGGCGGCGCGGGCTCGGTGCCATGCTGGGTTTCCGTGCTCGTGCAGCTCTATGGGATCACCACCATCGATGACGCGCTGCTCTGCGTCGACGCGGGCGCCGATCACGTCGGCCTCGTGGTGCGCGAGGGCCACGAAGCCTGGGACGAGATCGACCTCGAGACCGCGCGCACGATCCTCGCCGCGCTCGAGGGACGCGTGCAGCGCGTCGTGTGCACGCTGGCCACCGGGCTCGACCAGGTCCGTCACACCGCCCGGACGACCCGACCGGACATCCTCCACCTCGCGCGAGCCACCCGCTTCGAGCCCGACGAGCTCGCTGACCTTCGACGGGAGACCGGCCTACGCCTCATGTGCACGGTGCCGGTCACGGGCCCCGAGGCGGTGGGCCTCGCCCGCCGGTACGCGCCCGTGGCTGACTACCTGCTGCTCGACACCACGCACCCCACCAGCGGGGTCGTCGGCGCGACTGGGTTGACCCACGACTGGGCGCTGAGCGCGGAGATCGTCCGCGCAGTCCAGACTCCGGTGATCCTCGCCGGCGGCCTCGGGCCCGACAACATTGGCGAGGCGGTACGGCGCGTCCGTCCCGACGGCGTGGACTCGGAGACGAACACCAGCCGGCCTGACCACCGACGCGGCAAGGATCCCGACCGGGTTCGGCGCTTCGTCGGGCGAGCCCGCTCGGCGGGGCAGGAGACCTCTTACGAGGCGTGATGGGCGCGCCCGAACACGGAGCTCTCCACGACATAGAACACCGTGATCGCCCCGTAGAGGACGCAGGCGCTGGTGGCGCTCACCAGCGCCACCACAGTCGCCGCGAGGTACATCCCGGGGCCGGGCAGGTAGCTGCGCGTGATGCCGCGCACGACCGCCTCATCGCGGTCGGCGCGCAGCAACCGGCCGCCCCGCGACGCGTAGAGCCAGATCACGTTGAACATGACCGCCGTCACGGTCAAGGTCACGCCGTAGGTGACCGCCGCGGTGGACGCGCCGTGCATCCGGATCTGTTCGGCGAGGAGGCGGGTCGGGAACGGGATGAACGCGACACAGAGCAGGAACAGCACGTTCTGGAGCAGGAAGGCTCGGTCCACGATCCGGAGCTGGTTGAACAGCGTGTGGTGATTCACCCAGATCACCCCGATGGTCACGAAGCTCACCGCGTACGCGGCGTAGGACGGCCAGATCCGGAGGAGGTCATGGCCCAGGTGGGTCGTGCCACTCGAGACTTGCGAGTCGACGCTCAAGATGAGCAGCGTCGCCGCGATCGCGAACACCCCGTCGGCAAACGTCTCCAACCGGCTCGTCCCCACCCGGGGAGGCTACGGCGCACCCGGCGGACCATCGGATGGGGCGGGTGAGCCGCCCGGTCCCCGCGGGCTCACCCGCCGTCGGTTGCCGACGGACCGCACCCCGCGCCAGCATCGCCACCCACCCCGAGGAGCCCGGCATGGACACCGTCATGATCGACGAGCTTGCCCCCCACGTGCAGCGGATCACGCTGAACCGCCCCGAGCGCCTGAACGCCCTCGACTACCCGCTGGCCGGCGACCTGCACGACGCGCTCGACGAGGTCGGATCCGACAGTGACTGCCGCGTCGTCGTCCTGACCGGTGCGGGTCGGGGCTTCTGCGCCGGCCTCGACCTTCAGGACTTCGGCCAGCCACCCCCGCCGGGGACGCATCGCAGCGCCCACGCCGGCGTCGACGGCCAAGCCTTCCTCGCCAATCTGCCCATCCACATCCGCGGCACACCCCAGATGGTCATCGCGGCCGTGAACGGACCCGCCTTCGGTGGCGGCCTGTCGCTCGCGCTGGCCGCCGACCTGCGCATCGCGGCGCGATCGGCGACCTTCTGCTCGGCGTTCATCAAGACCGGGTTGACCGGAACCGACATCGGCGTGACTTACCTGCTCCCCCGCCTGATCGGAGCGTCGCGCGCCTTCGACTTGATCGTCACGGGGCGGACCGTGGGCGCCGACGAAGCCGACCGGCTCGGCCTGGTCTCGCGAGTGGTCGACGACGCCGCGCTCGGCGACGCGACGTTCGAGCTCGCCACCCAGATTGCGTCGTACACAAAGCTCGGGCTCTTCATGACGAAGGAAGTGATGTGGGCGAACCTCGACACGCCGAACATGGCCACCGCGATCGCGCTCGAGAACCGCAACCAGATGATCGCGGCCCAATCGAGCGAAGTGCGGGACTACATGCAGGCCTATTCGCAGCGGCACCGCGACAAACGGAGATGACCCGATGAGCGGACCCAGGGTGCGGGCCGGCGTCTTCCTCGGCGACGGCACCTACGAAGTGCGCGAGTTCCCCGCCCCGATCGCCCCGCCGGGCGGCGCGGTCCTGGCGGTCGAGGCCGTCGAGGCCCGGCCGAGCCGAGTGGGCCGGTCCGCGGCCAGCTGTCGTCCCTCCAGATCCCCGCGATGGACGTGGTCGAGTTCGGCGCGTTCTACGAACGGATCTTCGGCTGGCGCATCGAACGACCCCATCCCAGCCTCGAAGCACCCGGCCTCATCGGCCAGTGGGTGACCGACCGGCCCGCGGCCCCGGGCCTGCTGGCATGGATCCACGTCGATCGCATCGACGCCAGCCTGGAGCTGGTTCGCACCAACGGGAGTGAAGTCCTCGACCCTCCAGTCCCCGACGGGCCGAACCGCTGGCTCGCCACCGTCCGCGATCCGGGAGCGAACCCGCTGGGGATCTGCAGCACGGAACTCGCTGAGCCGAGCATCGCCTGCCCCTCGACCGCCGGGCGCTCACGAGGGCGCCGCTGCGTCGTCGATCCGAGCCGCGCCGCGCCGGACCCGCAGCGCCCACCACACGAGCGGCAGTTGCAACGGGAGCCGTCCCCACGCCAGGAATTGGTCCAGCGTCGAGGCTCCACGCGAATCCACGGCCATCTGCAGGTTCGCGGGGAACACCACGACGAACAGCACCGCGGCCAACGTCGCCCCGACGCGGCGGGTGCGGCGATTCGCGACCGCCGCGGCGCACGCGAGCTCCGCCGCACCGCTCATCAGCGTCCAACTCCTCGCGGAACCAGGAAGCACCCGAGGGACGATCGAGTCGTAGAAGCCGGGCGCGACGAAATGCGTCGTACCGGCCGTGGCGAGGAGCGCGGCGAGCGTCGATGCCGCCGACGGTCGCCAGCCGATTCCCATGATGCAGGATCCCACACCCGTGACGGCCCGGCGCGTCGCCGATCGACCCGGGACGCGGTGAGTAACTCGCGAGTGAACGCCGGCCGAAGTGGTCGGGCTGACCTGGCCCGACCCGTCGACGACCGGCAATAATCCCCCGATGCAGCATGAGGCAGGTTCGACGATGCTGGCTGGGTCGGCGCGCTAGCCATGGGCCGACCGATCTCTCGTCGTCAGTTCGTCCAAGCCGGCGCGGCGCTCGGTGCAGGCCTCGGAGCGTCGCTGGCCCTCCCCCCCGGGATGGCCGGGGCGCTCGACGCGGCCACCCACGCGCCGCTTCGCCGCCCGGGCTCGCTGCCCAATCGGCACCTCCCGGCCGGCACGAACGCGGTACCGCAGATCGACCACATCATCGTCTTGATGATGGAGAACCATTCCTACGACAACTATCTCGGCCTGCTCGACCGCGGTGACGGCTTCACCCTCGACAAGGCGCATCAGCCGACCGCCGCGAACGCCGAGACCACCGGGGACTTCGTCCACGCGTTCCCGATGGCGAACGCGTGCCAGTCCAATGGCCCGAGCCAGTCGTGGAACAGCAGCCACGTCTCCTACAACGGCGGCCGCAACGACGGGTTCGTGCGAGGCAGCGGCCCCGTCGCGATGGGCTACTTCTCAAGCGAGCAGATTCCGTTCTACTACAGCCTCGCCAAGACCTTCCCGCTCTGTGACCGGTGGTTCTCCTCGGTTCTCGCCCAGACCTACCCGAACCGGCGCTTCCTCATGGCCGGAACCGCGTACGGAATCGTGAGCACGGATACCAAGTATCTGCTCGGCCCGTCACCGGCGAACGGGACGATCTTCGACCAGTTGAACGCGCACGGGATCTCGTGGCGGGACTACTTCAACGACCTGCCCCAAGTCGGCCTCTTCAAATCGGTCTTCACCGGCAACCAGGACAAGATCCACCCGATCGCCCAGTACTACGCCGACGCCGCAGCTGGGACCCTGCCCGCGGTGAGCTTCGTCGACGCCGAGTTCGAAATGGAGTCCGAAGAGGACCCCCAGGACATCCAAGTCGGGGAAGCCTTCGTGTCGCGGGTCATCCACGCCGCCATGCAAGGCCCGGGCTGGGACAAGACCGTCCTGATCTGGACCTACGACGAGGGCGGCGGCTACTACGACCACGTGCCCCCGCCGCGAGCGGTCAAACCGGACAACATCCCGCCCGATATCCAGGTCCCTCCCGATCAGCCGGGCGGCTACGACCGGTACGGGTTCCGGGTTCCCGCCGCCATCGTGTCGCCCTACGCGCGGCGCGATTACGTGTCGCACGTCGTTCACGACCACACGTCGATCTTGAAGCTGATCGAGACCAAGTGGAACCTGCCGGCGCTCACCTACCGTGACGCCAACGCCGACGACCTCCTGGACGCGCTCGACCTGCACGGCACACCGGCGTTCCGTGAGCCGCCCAAGCTGGCTGAGCCCGGCGCCACCTCACGACCCTCGAATTGCCTCCCGGGTCAACCCGGGCCGATTCCGCCGCCGGGTGCGGTGACTCCACCCCCGCGGGCGCACGTCAAAGCCGGCTGAACCAATCGGTGCGGTCGCGCCGAGGCTGCCACGGCCGCCCGGGCGCCTCACGAGCCCCGAGCGAGTGTCACGGCGAAGGCGTCGGCGCGGTCACGAAGCGTCGCGACGTCCAAGCGCGCGCCCAACGTGTTGAAGGCGAGCACCCCCGAGAAGTCGTCGTCGAACCCGACCAGGTCGGCGGCGTCCCACCACGCGGCGTGTCGATAGGACGGGACCCGCGCGGTGTAGGCCGCCAGATACGCCGCGGCGGCATCGACGCCGTCGACGAGGGCCAGGTTGGTGCGGGTGTGCGCGACGTCGATGCCCGGCGGGCCCAGGCTCGCGGACGCCCAATCCACGATCCCGCTGATCGCGCCATGTGACCAGAGCACGTTGCCCGGGTGATAGTCGCGGTGCAGGAACACGGCCGACGCAGCCGGCTCCGGACCTCGCACGATGTCGAGGAGGGCCGCCCACGCGGCCGGCGCGCTCGTCCACGCCGGGATGGCAAGCCCACCGGGGTCGAACCAGTGCTGGGATGTTGGCAGGTCGCGGGGCACGGTCGCCGTGTGGAGCGCCGCCGCCGGCGCCGCGAGCCGACCGACGTCGAGGTCGCGCACGACAGACGCCCCCGGGACCCGGGTCATCAACACTGCGGGACACCCGGCCCGGCGCCCTGACCGGTCCCCCGCGATCGGCTCGGGAACAACACCTCCGAGGACCGCCCGCCCGGCCTTGAGTGCCCGCATCTCGTTGCTCACCACGTCCGGGTCTTGGTCGAGGAGGTCGGGGCGATCCCAGCGGCGAAGAACCAGCGCTCGACCGTCGGCCTCGACCAGGGTGAGATCGGAAGAGACGCCGAAGTTCAGGGAGCGAACAGCTCGAACGTTGCTGGTCCCGGTCGCCTGCACGATCCAGGCCCGCCCGGCCTCGTCCACGAATGCAGGGTACGACCGATCCGCCGGCGGGCCAGTCGACGGTCGCCTCTCCCCGGGTGGTCGTTACCGGGGGTCGACTCGGTCGAGATTCCACTGCCGGCCGACCGAGCACAGCCACGCCGAGTCGTCGTCGGCGGGGGGTAGCACGAAGCGGCTGATAGGGCGCTGGCCGCCTTCGTGGTCGCTGTACAGCAGATGGATCGTCAGGCGATCTCGCGCTGCGATCGCGTCGCGGAGCTGGCGATAGCCAGGACGAGCGTGCCGCCGGCGGTCGCCAGCGAGGAGATCGTTGACCAGTCCGCCATGGTCCCCCTGGAGGTTACGGGCCGGCCGCCCCGTCCGACCCGCTCGAGCGGCTGGCGCGCCGAGGTCACCCGAGCGGCAAGGGCGCGACGTAGTAGGCGGCGGCGGCGGTCCGGAGATAGCCGCCATCATCGTCGGACACGGTGGCGACGTGGGTGTTGCACGCCGTTCCGGTGCTCAGTCCGTCGGTTGTGCAGAAGGAGGACGGGTTGGTGATTCCGTCGTGGTCGGCGTCCGTGTTCGTGGTGCTTCCCGTGGTGGCTTGCCCGTACAGCACCGCGATCGCGCCGACGGTGGTGAGCTCGTTCGGATGGGCGAAGAAGTACTCGGCTTTGTTGTCCTGGTAGTGGCCGGGGGTGTTGTTCTCGGATCGTGACCACTGGTTGCCGAGCGGGACCTGCCAGACGATGGCCCGTCGTCCGGTCGTCGAGGTCACCGCGCTGAGGTACTGCTCCCAGCGAGTGAAGTCGGGCAGGGTGACGTTGCGCTGGTCCCAAAACGCGTTGGACTGCCCGAGCACGTACTTCGCGTAGCCCGCGTCGCGGTTGGCGACGTCGTTGAAGACGAGGTTATACGTGGAGGTCCCGGCGGGCGCCGACGTCACCCCGCTGGCCGCCGCGAACGATCCCGCGAGGTCACCTTGTGTCGTGCCGTTCAGCGCGGCACTGGGGTCGCTGCCGATGTCCGGTCCGGTGGACCAGTTGCTGACGTGGAACCCGAGCTCGACGTTGGGGGCGTACCGATCGCGGAGATGCAAGAGCGCGAGGTTAAAGCCGCGCCACGTGTTGGGGTAGGCGGCGACGTCGGCGTTCCCGCTGCTGGCAACCGAGGCGCGCAGCAGGTTCGGATCATTCCCGGTACCGGTGCAGTACCCGTAGCAGTTATCGGCTGGGTCGAGCACCGCCTGTTCGGCGTAACCCGACAGGTCGGGTTCCACCTGGACAATGACCGTGCCGCCGTACCCGGCGAGGCCACCGACCGTGGTCGAGCCCAGTCGCTGCAGCAGCGTGGTGAAGTCCTGGTAGTAGGCCGCCATCAACGCAGTGGTGTTGAGGTTGGTGAGGTCCTGCCGGGCCTCGCCGCAGCTCCCGCATGGGCCGGTCGACTGCAGGAGCATGTAGTAGGTGAGAACGGGGATCGCGCCGCGTGCTTTGGCCGCCTGGGCGTAGAGCAGCGGGAACTGCGCGTTGGCGTTCCAGGTCTGCCAGCCCCCGCCGGTGTTCACCCCACCGGCTAGGTACTGATACGCGTAGTCGAACGGCACGCCGGTGCTCGCGACCCATCCGGAGGGGGCGAGGTCGTCGGTCGAGGCGGCCAGACCGATTCCGAGCCGGTCCGGCAGCCCGGCCGGCAGCGCCCCGGGAGGGGTCATCGCCGGTGGCGTGGTGGGCGGGGGCGTCGGCGGCGGTGTCGTCGGTGGCGGGGGCAGCGGGGCGCAGGCCGTGACCAGGATCCCCAGCAGCCCGAGCGCGACCGCGACCCGCCGGCCGGCGGAGCCGGTCAGCCGGCGGGGACGAGGCACGGGCATGGCGACTCCGGATGGACGATCTCCCCACTCTTGTCGGCCGGGACAGGCCCCAGACTGAAGCCCTGATCGAGAGCCGAACCCAACCGGCGATGCCCGTCCGCTCGGGCCGCCCCCTCCGGCGGGCGCCTCACAGGGGGAGGTCGAACACCTCCAGGACCTCGATCGCTCGGATGCTTCGAACCAGCAGCGCCCGACACAGCTCGACGTGGCGTGGGTCCTCGACGGTCAGCGCGCCGGCGGCAATGACGGGATAGACGAAGCCCAGCATGGCCCCGTGCCGATACATGTCCCACGCCCAGCGTTCGTCGGGCTTGATGCCATGGTCGGCGAGGTCGGCGAGATAGGTGGAGAACGCGTCCTCGTACCCTTCGCTGCCCCCGATGTTCACGCTCTGCGTGATGAGGTACGCGAGATCTCGCGGGGCCGCTGAGCGGTCGACTAGCTGCCAGTCGACGGCGATGACCTCACCGTCCGGCGTGAAGAACAGGTTGTCGAGGCGCCAGTCGGCGTGCGAGAGCACGAGCGGAGGTTCGGAGAGCCGTGCGAACAACGCCGGGATCTTTGCGACGTAGGTGTCGCCGAAGGTCTGGACGGCGGGGCTGATCGCGTCGGGGAACAGCTCTTGTAGGCGTGGCCAGGCGAGCTCGTAGGCCATCGCGACGGCCCCGGGGTACGGGTCGTCGCAGAGGCGGGAGAGCCAGCCGACCTCCGCGAGGGTGGGATCATCCCAGAAGCAGGCATGCAACCGCGCCAGGGTGCGGATCGCCGCCCGCGCCTCGCCGAGGGTGCAGCCGACCACTTGATCCAGCGCCCGGCCGCGCGGCGCGACGTCTTCGAGGAGTAGCACCGTGTCCTGCGTCCCGGGATCGTGAGCGGCGTAGTGACAGGCCGGATGTCCGATCGTGGTGCGGTCCGAGAGCTCGGTGTAGAACCCGACCTCGCGCCCGTACATGTTCAGCACCGCCGCGACGAACCGAGTCTCGTCCGTCGGCGCGGCCAGCTTGGCGATGACCGTCGACTCTCCGTCGAGGTCGAGTCGGAAGAGCTGCCCGACCAGGCCCACGCCGACCCCGAGTGGTGTCGGCGTGACGCGCGTGATCGGGCGTCCCAGCGCCTCGCTACACCATTCCGGGGTGAGCTCGGCGACCGTCGTGGGAATTTTCACTCGGGGTCGAGTCCGGTGAGCAGCCACTCGGTGAGCCGTCGGGGGGTCTCGGTGAAGAGCGGAAACACCGCGTCCCGCCGGGGAAGCCGGACGTGGCGTCGGCCGTGCTCGATCGCCTCGACCAGGGAGACGGCGACGCGGTCCATGTCGAGATCAGCCGCCAGATGCAAGGTTTCGAGGCGCTGCAGGGCACGACGGGTCGGCTCGTGGACACGCAGACTCTCCATCATCGTGCTGTCCACCGGGCCGATCTCAACCAACGTCGTCGTGATCGGCGTTCCTTTCAGCTCGGCGCGCAACGATGCGGTGAAGTGGCTGAGTCCGGCCTTCGACGTCGAGTATGGAACGAGACCGGGCAGCGCGTTGGTCCCCGCGAGCGACGAGACGTTCACGATGTGGCCTCGGGCCTGGGTACGCATGTATGGGATAGCGGCGCGGCTCATCAGCATCGGTGCGAGCAGGTTGACCATGATCAGCTCACAGATGCGTTCCGACGCCAGCTCGGTGAACGTCCCGGTGAGGTCGAGCCCGGCGTTGTTCACGAGGACATCGATGGGACCGTCGGCCGCGATGCGGCGGACGAGTTCGGTGATTCCCTCCGCTTCGGCGAGATCGGCCGGATACGCGTCGCCGCCGAGGTCGGCGGCCAGTTTCGCGATCGGATCCTGCGACCGGGCGACGAGCGCCACCCGCGCGCCTCGGTCCGCGACGAGTGCGGCGAGGCGGGCCCCGAGACCGCGAGACGCGCCGGTGACCACGACCCGAGCCCCCGCCAGCTTCAGACGGGTGCTCCCGCTTGGCGATCGCTCTCGATCGCGTTCAGCTCGGAGTATTCAGCGCTGGTATCGACAAAGTCCTCGTACTCGATCACACCCATGTCACGGAAGCGGTCGCGCAGCCAGGGCCGGCGTTCGTCGAGCAGCCCGAGCTTCTTGCAGTTCGGCACGATCTTGGAGAACAGCATCCGCTGGAACAGGAGCTCCTCCTCGTTGTTCTGCCGAATAAAGTACGGGACGATCGCCCGAGCGGACACGCCGAGGCGCTCCCAAACCTCCTGATGGAGAAACCGGTCGCGCATTCGCAGTGTCCCGTCGTAGACGAACTCCTGGCGCTCACGAAGCTCGGGTCCGGTCAGGTCCCGGTATGCCTCTTGCAGCGAGAGGACGCCGAACGCGACGTGGCGAGCCTCGTCGCTCATCACGTATCGGATCAGCTGCTTCAACAATGGCTCGGAGGTCGTCTTGTACATGGCACCGAACGCCGCGAGGGCGAGGCCCTCGATGAGGATCTGCATGCCGAGATAGGTGATGTCCCAGCGGGAGTCGGCGAGCACGTCGTCGATCAACGCTCGTAAGTGGGCGTTGATCGAGTAGCGGGTGGCGGTCTTCTCGTCGAGGTAGCGGGCGAAGACTTCGACGTGGCGCGCCTCGTCCATCACTTGCGTCGAGGCGTAGTACTTGGCGTCGATCCACGGGACGGTCTCGACGATGCGGGCCGTGCACAACAGGGCGCCTTGTTCGCCGTGCAGGAACTGGCTGACCCGGTGTGAGAGGTTCTCCATGGCGTAGCGGGTGATCTCTGGTTCGCCCCACGAGGCGACCGGTGACCCCGGCTCCTCGACGAGCGACCGGACGTACTGCATGCGGCGGTCGTTGCGCGAGAGCTCGACCGCGGTTCGCTCCGGATCGACGTCGATCGACCAGTCCAGGTCGACCGTGCCGTTCCATTGCGCGATCTTGGCTTTCTCGTAGAGCTTGTCGAGCGCGGGTCGGGAGCCCTTCGCGTAGTCCCAGGTGAAGGTGGCATCGAACGCCGCGCCGACCGGGTGCAGCAGCTCCCCGTCGTCGGCGGTCGCAAGGGCGAGGATGGCCTCGAGATCGTCGTGGGCACGCGGGCTCGGCACCCCGATCACCTCCACCCCCAGCTTCAGGTCACCCGATCCTCGCGCGTGTCCCTGCCCGCGTCGATAGCTCGAGCCAGGCCACGAGTCCGATCATCGCTGCGTGGCTGATCGGTCATCGCACGCGGGGTCGCGGGAGCCGACCCACGATCTCGGGCCCCGACCAGGGGCCGGGTCTCCCACCTCGACGGACGGACGCGTGGGGTTGTCAAGCCGGGGTTCGGTCCGTGCCCCCGGCCAGGCGTCGTGACCGCCGGGTCGTCGCGATCTGCTCGCGCCGACCGCCGAAACGTCTATTGGCCAGTCACGGCCCGTCCGGCGCGGCCCTCAGCTGGTGTTGTCGCTGTGCTTGATGTCCGTCTCGGACTTGTGCCAGACCGGGCTGTCGCCGGCTGTCTCCACGTTGAACCCGTAGTCGAAGGCCAGCGAGCCGCCGAGCGTGCCGCCCATGATGGTCAGGAAGGCAGCGACGAGGGACAGCACGAGCGAGACGACCGGGGTGGAGGAGTGGCCGGGGTAGGCGAGGATGCGGGTGCCGAGGTTGGCCAAGACCAGCACGGTGACGGTGACCATCGTCAGCGCGTGGGCGTTGGCAGTGCGGCGGGCCTGCGTTCCAGCCTCGGTGGAGCGCAGCCAGTCCCAGAATCCGGTCAGTGCTGCGAGGAGGGAGACGGCGCCGCCCGCCACGAGGACGAACGTGCCCGCCCGGTAGAAGTCGCGGGCCCAGCGCTCATGCTGTCCGGCGACGGAGATGACGTCGAAGGCGGCGGCGATCATGTATGCCCCGACGGGCACATCGGTGAGCGGCGGGTGCAGGGGCTTGCCGGCCCAGCCTCGTAGTCCCTTGAAGGTGCGGCCGCGAAGGGTCAGTGCCGGACGGAACGAGAGGTGACGCATTGTGATCTCCTGTCACGGGACAGCGGTTCGGCGTTCTCGGTCGGGGTTGGAGGTGGCGTGAGCTCGTGCGCAGAGTTCCTGGCGGGGGCGGGGGTCGACTCGGAGCCCGCCGCGGAGCGCCGACGTGACCGTACGCGACCCGACGGCTTGGGCGACGCCGTCGTGGACGACAACACCACCCGGCTCCCCGACTGCCTGTTCTCCGCCGTCTCCGGGGGGCGATCGCGATCTCGTCTGGCCCAAGCCTGGCGCTGAGTGTCTCCCGGCACCGACCCTCGCGGCTGATCTGCGGCCGACCACCGACTGGGGCGCTCTCCGGGCGGCCCACTCAGCGACCGAGACCACCCAGTTGTGGGCGGAGCTGACCGAGCAGCCCGTGAGGTCCCGAGCCAGGAGAATTCACGCTTGACCTTGCCACGGTGTGAGGGCGGATCACTGAGGTCGTCATGTTGAACATCGGAGAGTTCGCCCGACTCGGACAGGTCTCGCCCCGGATGCTGCGCCACTACGACGAGCTGGGATTGCTCCAGCCCAGCCGGGTCGACGCGGCAACGGGATATCGGTCCTATGCCGTGGCCCAGCGGAGCCGGCTCCACCGGCTCCTGGCGCTGCGGGATCTCGGCTTCAGCCTCGAGCAGATCGGCGGGCTGCTCGATGCGGAGCCTCCGCTCGATCAGCTGCGGGGCATGCTGCGCATTCGCCAGGCCCAAATCGAGCAGACCGTGGCCGACGAGCAAGCCCGACTCCGCCGAGTCGAAGCGCACCTCCGAGCACTCGAAGGGAGCACCATGATGAACAGTCCCAACGTCGTCGTCAAGACCACCGAGGCGATGCGGATCGCACAGGCCTCCGCCACTGCGCCCGGGTTCGGGTCTGAGAACCTGGGGCCGGTCTTCGGCCGACTGCTTCCGGATGTGTTGGCCCACCTCGACCGGGCTGGTGCCCGACCCGGTGTCTGCGTCGGATGGTATGAGGAACCCAACGACGACAGAGTGTCGTGCTCCACGCCGGCTTCGATCTCGGCGACCAGACTGTCTCTGACGATGGCCCGGTCCGGGTGGAGGAGCTGCCGAGCATTGAGGTGGCATCAGTCCTGCACCATGGGTCTATGGAAAACGTCGAGCCGGTCTACGAGGCCTTGGTGGGCTGGAGCGAAGACAGCGGCGATCGCCTCGCCGGGCGCAGCCGCGACCTCGATCTCGATCTCGATCTCGATCTCGAATGGCACGATAACAACCCCGCGGCGAATGTGACCGAGCTCCAGATGCCCATCGCCCGCCCGTAGCCACCCCAGCACCGAAGCCCCGGTGGTCACCTCGTTCACGAGCACCGAACAACCGGCCGCGATCGGCTAGTCACCAAGCGTCGTCGATCGTGCGACGGGCTCCACCGGCACGCTCCTGCGAGCCAGCAGGGCAGCGGCGTGATCGAGTTCTGACCCCCCACCGGGTTCACCGGCACGGCGGATGCGCCGGCGGGATCGGCCCGGCCGGGCTCCGAGGTCTCGGGACCCGACGGTGCTGGTCGCGGACCGCCGACGACGCGGGCTCGTCGGTCAGGAACTGGTCGCGGCCAGCGCCGAGCCCCGTTCGGGGGCGCTGGCCGCAGCGCCGACGCCAGCGCGGAGCAGCGTCGGGAGTATCGCGAGCGCGATGAGGTAGATGCCCAGCGCCAGGGCCAGCACGACACCGAAGCCGAACGTCATGGCGAGGATGGTCGACAGCACCGAGCCGATGACCGACGCGAAGCCGCTCACCGCCCATCCCCACGCGACGTACTCGCGGGCGTGGTCGGTGGTGCGGGCGACCGCTCCGAGGCCGAGCGGCATGAACATGCCCAGGCAGACACCGAGGGGGGCGAGCACCGCGAGCGCGACCAGGATCCGGGCCGCCAACGGCCAGCTCAACAGCGCGGTGGTCAGCGGCATCAGCCCGAAGAGGTAGAAGAGCGTCAGCGCCGTGATCGCTGCGACCAGCACTGGTGCGACGCTCGCGCCCCGGTCCTTGAACCGCTCGCTCAGGTACGCGCCGACGCCGGTGAAGATCAGGAGCGACATGAGCGTCACGGTGAGCGAGTAGGTCGGGTAACCCAGGAAGAGGGTGAGCCGCTCGATCAGCGTCACCTCGAAGAAGATGAACCCGAGGCCCAGCAGCCCGAAATAGGTGGCCGACCGACGTTTGTGGGGCAGCGCCGACCAGGTCTTTCGAATGGCCAGGAACGGCAGGAGGAGGAACACGGCCGCGAGCAGCACCGAGATGCCGAGCAGGAGGACAAGGACACGTTCACCGATCGCCTCTTCAAAGTCGTGGGGATCGATCGGCTTGGTGAAGTCGCGCAGAACCTGGGTAAAGGACGTGAAGTGCCAGAAGAACGGCTGGTTGTCGGTGACGGGCCGCACGTCGAACGGGTAACTGTCATAGAAGGAGTCGATCCGGCTGCCCGGCGTCCGCACGAGCTTGCTGACCTCGTTCGCCTTGCCCGCATGACCGGGGGCGTAGAGGAGCGAAGCCCCGGGAATGGTCGGAATCGCGGCCAGGAAGCGGTCCACGTCGGTCGCCGTGAACGCCTGCCGCTTGACGAGGATGGTGGTGAGTGACCGGCCCAGCACATCAGCGGATGAGGTCGCGACGAGGATATGGTCGGTCGGGTCGTGGATCCCGAGCTTGCCAAGCGCGCTCCTAGCGGTCGCGACGTAGCGCAGGGTCCGATTTGGCTTGTCGAACTCGCCGAACTGGACGGCCAGGATCCCATTCGGGGCGAGGTGGTTGAGGCTGCTGACCACGGCGTTCGTCGTGTACAGATAGCTCTCCGAGAGCACGAACGCGTCGGCGGTGGCCGCGTTCGTTGCTGAGTAGCTGTCCGGGGCGGGGAACCAGACGAGGTTGTACTGCTTGTCGCTTCGCGCGAGGTAGGAGCGACCGTCGCCGTTGACGTAATGGACCTTCGGATTCTGTGCCAGATGGCCGTCGTACGACGCGTACTTGTCAGTGACCAGCGAGTAGGTCACGGGGTTGAGCTCTACCGCGTCGATGTGGCCGGCGTTGAAGTAGAGGGAGGTGAGGATCTCGTTGCCGCCCGCGGCACCGATGATCAAGACGCGGCGGGGCGGCTTGCCTGCCACCGCGAACGGGAGCTTGCGGGGGTCCGTATTGAAACGGGTCAGCGTGGCCGGGTTGCCGTCGTAGCGGTAGATGGCCGAGCCGAGCAGCCCATCGTGGAAGAGCAGCCGCTCGTTACCCAAGTTGGTGACGTCAACCCGGAAGATTGGGCTCCAGGCGGAGTAGATCGTGTTGGCCGACGTGAGGCTGGTCTTAGTGGCGTCGTCGCGCTGCTCGGGTAAGAGCTGGGGCTGAACGACGAGCGTGCCGAGGACGACGACGAGGACGGCACCGACGCCGATGGTTCGTCGGTAGTCGCGGACGGCGATCAAGAGTCCCGCCAACGCGAGGATGAGGCCGGCGAGCATGATCGTGGCGGGCGGGCCGATCGACCCGATCAGCGCGACGACGACCGCGCAGGCCAGACCCGCGCCGAGTAGGTCGGCGAAGTAGAGGCGACCGATCCGGTCCGAGCGTCGCGCGAAGAGCGTCGCCACGATCACGCCCACGGCGAGGAACGAGCCGAAGATCGCGACGCAGATCACCAGCAGCCGGACCACACTCGAGACCTGCGCCCGTGTGCCGGAGCTCCAGATGTTCAGCGTGTCGATCGACACCCGGGCGACGACGATGTAGCCGATCACGACCGTGACCGCGCCGCTCAGAAAGCTCCAGAGCAGGACGGTGTTCGTCTTTGCACGCCGGATGCGCCCCGAGATGGTGACGATGACACCGCCGGATCCAATGCCGAGCAGGGCGAGGCCGATGACGAGATACGTGTAGTAGTAGAAGAGCTTGAAGGAGATGACCCGCGTGTAGCTGATCTCGAGCAGCAGCGCGGCGAAGCTGGCCGCGAAGATCTCGAGGCCGTAGGCGCGCAGCCCCGACTCGGCAGGCTCCGTGCCGGGGTTTGCGGTCATGGGCCCTCCGTCGAGGCGCTATCACAGCCACCGCCGCGCGCCAACTCATGGGTGACCGTGGCCGCGGTCCCCCAGGATGGCCGACGGTCACTCCCACGCGGCGACGACACGGGGCGGTGATTATGGCAGACCGAGCGCAGTTCGTCCCGCCCCGCGGTGCCGGCACGGCGGCCGCTCGCCACCCGGTCAGCCGAGGGTTTGTGCTTCCGGGCAGTCGAACGGGCTCTCCAGTCCGGAGCAACGACCAGCAGCCACACTGTCCGGGGATCGAGCCCTACCCCGGGCCGAGATGAGGTCACGTTACGCCTCAAACATATTTACCAGGCTGCCGAGCAAGGGATGTTCCGGGAAACACGTGACGCCGAGCCGACCAGCGGGTCACGAGACCCGGGTTCGGACGGGCACCGGTCGGTTAGCAGGGCAGTTTGGTCGTCTCGACACCGGACACGCCCTGCAGCCCCAAGGCGCGGAGGTCCCGCAGACCCTTCGCGGTTGACCCCGAGCCATTGACCCCGGCGAAGATGTGTAGGTACTTGCCCTTGACGCCTTCGGCGTAGGCAGCCCCTCCGGCTTTGCAGATCACGTGGAGTTGAGCAACGAGATAGGGGGAGTTGAAGGCGAGTGGTGCTCCCTTCTTCGCGTTGACGATCGCGAAGATCTGGAGTGTTCCGTCACTCGATTCGCACGACGCCAGGTAGGTGTTGTGCTTGTTGAAGAAGGCGCTCTGGGTCTTTGTGCCGCAGGTTTCCCCTAGAAGGTTCCCGTTCTCGAGGGCGCCCCCGTGCGTGCTCGCATAAAGGTAGGTCGCGATGAACCCATCACCGGTGGCCTGCGCGTTCGCCCGAGGGCTGCTCGTTGCCGCCGCGGCACCGCCAGCGACCGTTACCGCGCCGAGCGCGACCGCCACGCAGGCGACCAAACGTCGCTTTATCCCGCACCCCCGAAGCCGTCGCCCGTCGCCCCCGACCATAGGCCCCAGCAGCGCATGTGCGAGGACCAGGCCGCGAGGTTCGAAACCCCGCTTGAGCAGGGAAGACAGCTTGGAGGCGGCGGTGGGAATTGAACCCACGTCCAGGGTTTTGCCGGGCGCTCCGGATCGTCCAGACCGTCTGTGGCGTCGCGTTTGGGCTGGTCACGCCCGGGTTGGCGTCCGGCTGGTCGGTCGAGTCCTTGCGCGTCAATCCCAGTCCGTGATTACTCGCGTGATTAGTCGAAGGCCCTCTCACCTGACGCTGAGCGGTTGCTCGACGGGGCGCTGCAAGGTGGCCCGGGCGACGAGTTTGCGCCACCCTGGGATCGCCAACACCGGGATGGACCCGCCGGCGACCAGCTCGTAGGTCTTGGAGCGGGACCGCCCCAATTAGGCGGCCTCGAGAGGCTCGCGTCGCAAGGCCGCCAGCAAGGGAGGCCTCAACGGGCGACAGCCCATCACCAGTGACATAGTGTCAGCGGCGACTCGCGCCGCCCAGCGGGGAGCGCTGTGAAGATCAATCCCGACGCTGCCGGGTTCGACGGCAGCCGACTCGAGCGGATCGACGAGCACCTGCGCACGCGGTACCTCGAACCGGGAAAGCTCGCCGGCTGCCAGGTCGTCGTCGCCCGCTCTGATCAGATCGCGCACTCCAGCTCGCTCGGCCTGATGGATCGCGAACGGGCGCGCCCCGTTCTCGACGACACCATCTGGCGGCTCTACTCGATGACCAAGCCCATCACCGGCGTCGCGCTCCTCACGTTGTACGAGCGGGGCCTGTTCCAGCTCAATGACCCCGTGGACCGCTTCCTTCCGGAGTTCCGCGACATGAAGGTGGTCGAGCGGCTCGACGGTGAGACGAAGCGCTTGGTGGACGCCGAGCGGCCGATCTCGGTGCGAGACGCGATGATGCACATGACCGGCATCGGCTACGGCCCGCCCGAGGCCCGTCTCGACCTCGCCGCCATCGCCGGCGGGAAGCCCGCGCGGGGTCTCGGCAAGGGTGCCACGCTCGAAACCCTCGTCGCCGCTCTCGCCCAGGAGCCGTTGCGATTCCATCCTGGCGCCCATTGGCTGTACTCGTGGTCGACCGACGTGTGTGCGCGTCTCGTCGAGGTGATCTCCGGCGAGCGCTTCGACCGCTACCTGCAGACCACGATTTTCGACCCGCTCGGCATGGTCGACACCGGTTTCTTCGTGCCGGAGGGGAAGGCGGACCGTCTCGCCGCGCTCTACACCCGCGACGCGAGCAAGCAGCTCACCCTGCTCGACGACCCCGAGCGGAGCCGCTCGTTGCGGATGCCCTCCCTCTTGTTGGGCGGAGGAGGACTCCTCGGCACGACGGCTGACTACCTGCGGTTCTGCCAGATGCTGGTGAACGGCGGGCAGCTGGGTGGGGCCCGAGTGCTCGGGCGCAAGACCATCGAGCTGATGGCCGGAAACCACCTGCCCGGCGGCGGGACGCTGCGCGACTTCGCGTTCCGGGGTGGTTACGGCGAGGTCGGCTTCGACGGCATGGGCTTCGGGCTCACCGTCGCCGTCAGCGACGGGCCGGTCGCGACGGCGGCCGAGGGCACCCGAGGTGAGTACATGTGGGGCGGGGCAGCCTCGACCCTGTTCTGGATCGATCCAGTCGAGGAGCTCGTCGTGATCTTCATGACCCAGCTGATCCCGTCCGGCACGTTCAACCTCCGGGGCCAGCTGAAGGCGCTCGTCTACTCGGCGATCGCGCATTGAGCGGGGCAGCTGATGGTGGACCTCGTTTCATTGCTCGTCGCGGCGCTACAGCTCCCGCCCGCTGAACGTGACGACTCCTCGGTCGGCATCGAGCGTCTCGTCGACACCTTCCGAACCACGGAGGACCAATGATGGACGCGCCGATGATGGCCGACACCGTGACCTTGGTGGGCGCCGGCGGCGACGATATCGAGGCGTACTTCGCTCGCCCGCTCGGCACTGGTCCGTATCCGGGCGTGGTCGTCATCCACCACATGCCCGGCTTCGACCGCTCGATCAAGGAGATCGTGCGATCGTTCGCGGTCTCGGGGTATGCGACGGTGTGCCCGAATCTCTTCCATCGCTACGCGGCAGGCGCCACGGCGGGCGATGCTGCGGCGGCGGCGTTCGCAGCCGGCGGGGTGCCGGATCCGCGGTGCGTCGCCGACGTCGACGCCGGTGTGCGCTACCTGCGCGCGCTGCCGTATTCGAACGGGCGCGTCGGCGTCGTCGGTTTTGCTCCGGAGGACGGCAGGCGTATCTGGTCGCGTGCAGCCTCGATCTCGACGCCGCCGTCGACTGCTACGGGGGCCGCGTCATCGCCGCCGACGACGAGCTCACGCCGCAGCGGCCGGTCGCGCCGATCGATCTCACGCCGCAGCTTCACTGCCCGCTGCTCGAGCTGTTCGGCGCCCAAGACGAGAATCCGTCGCCTACACGTTGCGCGCATCGAGCGGGAGCTCCGGGTGCACGGCAAGACGTTCGAGTTCCACACCTTCGAGAACGCCGGTCATGCCTTCTTCTCGAGCGAGCGCCCGAGCTATCGCGTCGAGGCAGCAAAAGAAGGATGGAAGCGCCACTGGGCCTTCTTCGGGCAGAACCTCGCCAACGGGGTCGCGTCCAGATCATGAAGACGATGCAGTGGCCAGACCCGCCCACAACCCATACGTTCCGCGCCGCTGGCGCGAGATTCGCCTGAGCGGGCCCGTGACCGAGCACGCGCTGCGCGCCGCAGCCGCCATCGTCGGGGTCGCCGACGCCGTGTCCCCGACTGGTGAGCTCGACCTCCACGGCCGGGTCCTCGAGGCCAAGGTGGTCCGTGAAGCACTCGCCGACGCCGGTCTCACGATCGGCGACGTCGACGGCATCTGCTACGGCGGTTCGGCGCCAGGCGTCGCGGAGTATCTCGGGATCCAGCCGCGCTTCATGGACGGGACGATGACGGGAGGGTCGAGCTACGAACTCCACGTCGAGCACGCGGCCGCGGCGATCGCCTCCGGGTTGGGTGACGTCGTCGTCGGGCTGTACGCCGCGACGCCGCGCTCGGATCGCGCCCGCCGAGGCGCACGCGGGCGCCTCGGCACTCCGCCCGGGCCGAACCCCATGTTCGAATGGGAGATGCCGTACGGATTGCGGCTGCCCATTGGAGCCTACGCACTCGCGGCGAGCCGCCACATGGCCGTGTACGGCACGACGTCCGAGCAACTCGCGCAGATCGCGGTCGACGCCCGCCGCTGGGCGTCGATGAACCCGCGCGCGCGATACCAACAGTCGATCACGATCGACGACGTGCTCGCGTCACCGATGCGGGCGTCGCCGTTGCACCGGCTCGACTGTTGTCTCGTCACCGACGGCGCGGGCGCGTTCGTGATGACTTCGGCGGCGCGAGCTCATAGCCTCGCGAAGCCTCCCGTCTACGTGCTCGGCGCGGCGTCGTGCAGCGATCACTCGATGATCACCGCTATGCCCGACCTCACGGTCACCGCCGGCGCCATCTCCGGTCCGGCCGCGTTCAAGCAGGCGGGGATTACGACGGCCGACGTCGATGTGCTCATGAGCTACGACTCGTTCACCATCACGGCACTGTTGCACCTCGAAGACCTCGGATTCTGCGCCAAGGGCGAGGGTGGCGCGTTCGTCGAGGACGCCAAGCTCGGCCCAGGCGGCGCGCTGCCGATGAACACAAACGGCGGCGGATTGTCGTACACGCACCCTGGGCAGTACGGCATGTTCTTGCTGGTCGAAGCGACGCGGCAGTTGCGCGGTGAGTCCGGCGAGCGCCAGCTGCGCGGTCCACAGATCGCCGTCGCGCACGGATCGGGTGGGGTACTTTCGACCATGGGGACGGTCGTGCTCGGCGCAGAGGCGACGAGATGAGCCCGCTGCTCGAGCCGCCGGCGTCGGACGAGGTCGCGCCGTTCTGGGACGCGACGCGACGCGGCAAGCTCGTCCTGCCCTGGTGCCGGTCGTGCGAGCGGCCGTTCTGGTATCCACGCGCCACGTGTCCACGATGTCTCGGCGATACCGTGGAATGGCGCCAGGCGCGCGGCGACGGCACCGTGTATGCGGTGAGCGTCCAGCACCAGCCCGGACCTGGACGCGACGCCGCCGACGGGCCGTACGCGGTCGCGCTCATCGACCTCGACGAGGGCGTGCGCGTGATGGGCAACGTCCTGGCGTGCGCGGCCGCGGACGTCCACGTCGGCATGTCGGTTCGCGTCACTTGGCAGGCCCTGTCTGACGGAAGGCAGCTCCTGCAATTCGCACCCCGAGAGTAAGGAGGAACCATGCCGATGCAGATCGACCTCGGCCCGACCGCGAGCCACTTCCGCGAGGAGGTGCGGCAGTGGCTGCGAGTGAACCGTCCATCCAACGTGGAGGCGGTGCAGTCGGAAATCATCGGTGGTGGGCCCGACTACGACGACTGGGCGAAACGTCTGCACGAGGCGGGGCTGATGTGCGTGGGTTGGCCGAAGGAGTACGGCGGACGCGGTCTCGGTGGGGTCGAGGTCGCGGTGATGAACGAGGAGTTCGGCCGCGCGGGTCTGCCCCGCGCCACCCGCGGAATGGGCGAATGGCTCGTCGGCCCGTCGATCATCGTGCACGGCACCGAGGACCAGAAGGCGCACTTCCTATCGCGGATCGTCGACGGCACGGACCGCTATTGCCAAGGCTTCTCCGAACCCGACGCGGGGTCGGATCTGGCCGGGCTGAAGACGCGCGGCATCGTCGACGGCGACGAGATCGTGGTGACCGGCCAGAAGGTGTGGACGTCGGGAGCACACCGGGCGACCATGATGTTCTGTCTTTGTCGAACCGATCCCGACGCGCCGAAGCACCGGGGTATCTCGTACGTGCTCCTGCCCATGAAGAAGCCCGACGGCTCCTCCAATGGCTTCGAGCTGCGACCGATCCGCCAGATCACCGGCAACAGCAACTTCAGCGAGACGTTCATCACGGAAGCGCGCGCCCCATTGTCCAACGTCATCGGTGGGGTGAACAACGGCTGGCGCGTCACGATGACGACCCTTGGGAACGAACGGGGCGGCAACGCCACGACGCAGCATGCGCAGTACGAGCGCCAGTTTTGGCGGATCGTCGACGAGGCGCGGCGTCTCGGCCGCGCCGACGACTCGATCGTCCGCCAGGAACTGGCATGGGCGTACACACACGTCGAGATCATGCGGTTCGCGGGTTTGCGCACCCTCTCGGAGGTCGTCGCACACAAGGAGCCTGGGCCCGCGGCGTCGATCAACAAGATGTTCTGGTCGGAGTACGCGCGCGACCTAAACGAATGGGTGATGAACCTCCGCGGCGCGCACGCGATGGTGAGGCCGGACAATGAGGGATACGCGCTCGACCGTTGGCAAAGCGACTTCCTCGGCAGCCGCTCGAGCACGATTTGGGGCGGAACGGCCCAAGTGCAGCGCAACATTGTCGGCGAGCAGGTGCTCGGTCTCCCGAAGGAGCCGAGCGGCGACGAGGAGCGGACCCGGTGACCGACGAAGCCTTCGTGCAGGCCGCGCAGTGCGGTATGACGCTCGCGTACTGGGCCGCTCGTCAGCCCGATCGCGTTGCGATCGTCTCCGAGCAGGGCAACCGGACCTTCGGTGAGCTGAACGCGAACGCGAACCGGCTGGCCCGAGCGCTACAGGCACGGGGGATCGGCAGTGGCGACGCGATCGTGCTCATGATCGCGAACCGGGCGGAATTCGCGGAAGTGGTTGCCGCCTCGCAGCGCAGCGGCTTGCGCTACACGCCGCTCAACTGGCACCTGACCGCCGACGAAGCCGCCTACATCGTCGGTGATTGTGGAGCGCGCATCCTCGTGGCCGATGAGCGCTTCGCCGGCGTCGCGCGCGCGGTCGCGACGCGCGTCGCCGGGCTGCGCGTCCTTCTTGCCGTGGGCGGTGAGATCGAACCCTTCGAGCGCTACGACGATGTGATCGCAAATGAGGCGGGCGTCGACATCGGCGACCCGGTGCTCGGCGGGTCGCTGCTGTACACGTCGGGCACGACCGGGCGACCGAAGGGTGTCCACCGTGCGCGACCGATGGCCGACGCCGTCACGCCGTTCGGCTACGTGCCTGGCGAGACCCTGCATCTCTGCACGGGGCCGCTGTACCACGCAGCGCCGCTGGGTTTCTCGCTCGCGGTTCCCTTGAGCGCCGGCGCGGGTGTCGTGTTGATGGACGGCTGGTCAGCCATGGAGACCTTGCGCTTGATCGAAGCGCATCGGATCACGCATACGCACTTGGTGCCGACGATGTTCCACCGGCTGCTCTCGATGCCCGCCGAGGTTCGCGACCGCGCCGACGTGTCGTCGCTGCGGCTCGTGCTGCACGGCGCTGCACCATGTCCCACCTGGGTGAAGCGGTCGATGATCGAGTGGTGGGGTCCGGTGTTGTTGGAGTACTACGCCGCGACTGAAGGACTTGGCACCTGGGTAACGAGCGCGGAATGGCTGGGCAAGCCGGGCACGGTCGGCAAGCCCAGACCGCCGGACACGATTCGTGTGCTCGACGAGCAAGGCCAGGATTGCCGCCCCGGTGTCGTCGGCGCCGTGTATCTGAAGGCTCCCGCAGCGACCCGCTTCGAGTACCACAACGCTCCCGCGAAGACGGATGCGAGCTATCGCGGCGATCATTTCACGCTCGGCGACGTCGGATATCTCGACGACGACGGCTACCTGTTCCTCACCGACCGCTCCGCGAACCTCATCATCTCGGGCGGCGTCAACATCTATCCAGCGGAGGTCGAGGCCGATTTGCTCGCGCATCCGGCCGTCGGCGACGTCGCCGTGATCGGTGTGCCCGACCCCGACTGGGGCGAGATCGTGCTGGCGGTCGTCGAGCTGCAAGAGGGCAGCGTACCGTCGGAACGGCTCGCACGGGAGCTCATCGAGCATTGTCGGGAGCGCCTGGCGCACTTCAAGTGCCCGCGCCGCGTCGACTTCACCGATCAGCTGCCGCGTCACGACAACGGCAAGCTCTACAAGGAACGGCTGCGTGACGAGTACCGAACCGATGTGCTAGGGATCGCTCAATGAGCTGCATCTGCGAAGGTCGCGTCGCGATCGTCACGGGCGCCGGCCGCGGCATCGGGCGGAGCCACGCGCTCGAGCTCGCCAGGGAGGGCGCGCACGTCGTCGTGAACGATCTCGGTAGCGCGGTCGACGGCATGGGAACCGACCGCGGGCCGGCGCAGGTCGTTGTCGAGGAGATCCGTGCCGCGGGCGGCATGGCGATCGAGAACATCGACGACGTCTCGACCTGGCCGGGCGCGCAAGCAGTAGTTGCGAGCGCGATCGAGTCATTCGGTCGGCTCGATGTCGTCGTCAACAACGCGGGCATCCTGCGCGATCGCATGATCGTGAACATGACCGAAGAGGAGTGGGACGACGTCATTCGAGTGCACTTGAAGGGCACGTTCGGCCCGACCCACTTCGCCGCCGCGTACTGGCGCGAGCGCTCGAAAGCTGGTGAAGCGGTCGACGCGCGCGTGATCAACACATCGTCGACCTCGGGACTGTTCGCGAATCCCGGACAATCGAACTATGGCGCAGCCAAATCCGGAATCGCCACGTTCTCGATCATCGCGGCGAAGGAGCTCGGCCGTTACGGCGTGACCGTCAACGCGATCGCACCGGGAGCGCTCACCCGGATGACCGAGGCCCTCTCGGGATCGCGTGCCGCGCCCCAGGTTGGTGAGTGGAACGAGCGCGCGCCCGAGAACATCGCGCCCCTCGTGACCTGGCTCGCCAGTCCGGAGTCTGCCGCCGTCACCGGTCAGGTGTTTCTCGTATCAGGAGGCCGAATCGCGATCTCGACGGGATGGGGCCGCGGCCCGGGCGTCGACCGCGGTGCCCGCTGGGAGCCCACCGAGCTGGGCGCCGTGGTCCAGAAGCTGATCGCGGAGGCACAGAGCTGATGCGGACGTTACGGTCGGCGCCATGACGCTCGAGCGCTTTCCGATCGAAGCCGGGCACGTGATGCTGTTCGCCCGGAGCATCGGAGACCCAAATCCGATCTACCGCGACGACGAGTACGCAGGCGCGAGCGAGGTGGGCGCGATCATCGCACCGCCGACGTTCGTGCAGGCGGGCGCGCAGTTCGACGACAGCTACCCGTTGCGACCCAAGATCGGCGTCCCGTGGTTCGGCTCAGGCCGAGCGCCGACGAGCGCGCCGCGTGAGTCGCGCCCCGGCGGCGGCAGTGGTGGTGGCGGCGGCACCGGCTTGCACGCGGAGCAGCACTACCTCTACCACCGGGCGCTCCGCGTCGGCGACGTGCTCACCGCCACCAGCCGTCCGGGCGAGCGATGGGAGAAGGAGGGCCGACGCGCAGGAAGGCTCCTGTTCTCCGAGACGATCACGGAGTTCCGTGACCAGAACGGCGAGCTCGTCGTGACAGCCCGCGCTGTCGGGGTGCGGACCGAGCGAGTAGTGGAGGCGTGAATGGCGTTGTCGGCGAGCAAGCTCCAAGTCGGGCAGACGTTCTCGGCCGTCGTCGTCGAGGATCTCAGCCGCACGCAGATCGTGCAGTACGCGGGCGCGTCGGGCGACTACAACCCGTTGCACACCGACGAGACCTTCGCGACGGAGGTGACGGGATACCCGAGCGTCTTCGCGCACGGAATGCTGACCATGGGCATGACGGGCCGCATGGTGACCGACCTCGTCGGCGACGGACGGCTCCAGAGCTTCGGTGGCCGTTTCCTCTCGCAGGTGTGGCCGGGTGACGATCTGACGACGACGGCGAGCATCGATGCGATACATGGCGAAGCGGGGGGGCCGGTGGTCGAGTTGTCGTTGCGCACCGTGAACCAGGACGGTATGCAGGTCTTCACCGGCTATGCGACGTCGCGGGTCGACCCGTGAAGCTCGACGCGCGAGTCGCACTCGTCACCGGCGCGAGCCGCGGGATCGGCGAAGCGATCGCGCGGCGCTTCGCCGCCGAAGGGGCGGCCGTTGCGGTGTCGGCACGAACCATCAACGAGGGAGACCATCCGCTGTCGGGAAGCATCACGAGCACCGTCACGTCGATCAAGGACGCCGGCGGTCGCGCCGTTGCCGTGGCGGCCGACCTGGCCAGGCCCGAGGATCGCCGCGTTCTCATCGATTCGGTTGAGCGAGAGCTTGGCGCGATCGACATTCTCGTCAACAATGCCGCTGTTACCTACTTCGAACCCACCGAGACGTTCTCGGCGCGTCACTACGCCTTGATGCTCGAAGTACAGGTTCGAGCGCCGTTCGAGCTCGCGCAACTCGTTCTCCCGGGCATGCGCGCCCGCAAGCAAGGGTGGATCCTGAACATCTCCTCGGGCGCGGCTCGCCATCCGGAGGGCCCGCCCTATAACCGGCGCATGGGCGCCGGCACCGTGTACGGCATGTGCAAGGCCGCGCTCGAGCGATTCACGTCGGGTCTCGCGGCAGAGATGTACGAGGACGGGATCGCGGTCAACGCGCTGTCGCCCTCGGGTCTCGTGCCCACACCCGGCGTCGTGTACCACGGTCTCGATCGCGGCGTACCCGCGGACGCATTGGAACCTGCCGAGGTGATGGCAGAAGCGGCGCTCGCGCTGTGCAGCGGCGATCCGGCCGCGTTGACCGGTCGAATCACCTATGCCCGACCCCTCCTCGCGGAGTTCAGCACCAGCTGATCGCCGGGCACCTTAGGTTGTCCTCTCCCCGTGTTCTAGCGACACATGGGGTATCCGCGCTCCAATAGAACGGGCGGCGCACCCTTCTGCTTGTCCACCACAGACGAGCTGAAGGAGTACGCCGCCTTGACTGTCGATGATGCCCTGTTTCGGTTCCGGCTTCGGGTCTTCGCGTTGGCTGAGGAGCTGGGCAATGTCCGGTTGGCGTGTCGGATCATGGGGGTTGGTGCACCCCTCGACGTATTACCGCTGGCGAGCCCAGGCGTTGCGCTTCGGGCTCGAGATCTTGCGGCCTCGGGACCCGGTTCGAGTCGACGCCCTGCGCCGTCGCAACTGCGCGCGACGTGACTCCGTCCCGCGATCAGCGATGGGCATCCAGTCCGTAGCGATCGAGCGCTGCTCGGATCTGGCTGAGCCACTCTGTGCCCAGTTTGGCCCGTTCGGGAGTTGGTCGTCTCGAGAGGAGGGAGGTGGAACGGGTGACCGAACTCGATATCGATCTGATCGCCGACCTCAACGCACAGGACGACGAAGGGCTTGGCTGGACCACCCTCGCGGACGCACGCGAACCGGACCGTGTCCAGCCCGGCGTTCTGCTCTTGGCGGGCAACCCGTCCGGCCGAGCTGTCGTGCGTGTCGTGACCGTCGACGACGACGGTCAGGTCCACTTCGAGGTCCTTCCTGGGCCGGTAGCCAAGGACCTTCACCTGATCGACCGCACGGTCGCCTGACTCGGTTCGAAGAGGACTGGGCTCCGGCGCGAGCCCGATGATGGCCGTCGGTAGCCCAATCACCGTCCGAGGGCGTCCCGGCCGCGAAGTTTCGGAAGCACTCGACCGATGGCTTCTGCGGCGGCGCGATCGTTCAACCTGGAGCGGCGCGTGTATGAAGGCCATCGGGTAGTCCGCGAGCGGCGGGTAGCGGGCTCCGAGTCGGCTGCGGATGCCTTGGCCGAACCGCTACGAGGGCTGGACCGAATCGCCGTGGCGGTAGCCCGGGACGATCCCGAGTCGCGCGTCGCTGCGTGTCGGGCTATCGACGTGAGTGTCCGGCGGCGTCCCTTTTGGCCCTCAGGGTGGCCGGTGGTCGGGTCGACATAGGGGGTATGACAACTGAGGTCCGGCAGGCGGCACTCGAGGCGCCCCGGCCGGTGGGGGTTCGCCGGTGGTGGCCGCGGGGCAGCGCCGCCACCGATGACCGCCCGGTGCAGCACGAGATGACGCCGCACCGCCAGGTGCAGCTGTTGTGGCTAGTCACAACCTTCGCCGTCGTGGCCGTCGCGGTCGTCACGCCGCTCGCCCTGCACGGCGCGAAGAACGGCCTGAACACCGACACCCAACGGCTGGTACCCGCGTCGACGGAGCTGACGAACACCATCGGGAACTACACCGCCGGGGCCGCGGAGCTGTTGATAGTCGCCCAATCGACGGATGCCGCGACACGCTCGGATGGACTCAATGAGCTGACCACCTTCGACACCGCTGCAAACGCGGCGTGGAGGAACTACCAGCGCTTCGCGGCCAACCTGCCCGGAGAGACGAAGCTCCAGACACGGGTCAAGCTCGACACCCAACAGCTCTCAGCAGCGGGCCTCGCGTTGCTCACCACGCAGACGAACTCGCCCGCCGCGGTGGCCGCGTTCACCGCTGTCGGCGACCGTCAACACCAAGACCTGGACCAGATCCAGAGGCTCTATCAGGCGCGCATCAACGCATCGGTGACCAGCGCAGATCACCAGTTCAATACGAGCCAGGCCGCCCTGCTGATCGTCCTCACGATGGCGCTGGTCCTCATCATGATCGGGTTCCACATCAGAACTCACAGGGTCCGGCGTCGAGAACGCATTCAGGTCGAGGGGAATCGCATCGTCAAACTCGAGTCGGGACTCCAACGGGCCCTCGAGATGGCCCACTCCGAGCAGGACTGCTACACGCTGATGCAGAACGCCATCCAGCGGAACTCGCCGAGCCTCCCGTCCGAGTTCCTCGTCGCCGACTCGAGTCGAGCCCACTTCCGCCAGGTCATCATCACCGGCGCCGAGGGCGGACCGGGCTGCCCCGTCATGTCGCCCTACGACTGCCCAGCCACCGACCGGGGACAGACCCAGACGTGGCCCAGCAGCTCCGCGATCGACACGTGTCCCTATCTCCGGGACCGCGACACCGGCCCCTGCTCGGCGGTGTGTGTCCCGGTGAGCATCGCGGGTCAGACCGTCGGCGTCGTGCACGCCACCGGGCCCGACCACGATCCGCCCGTCCCGTCCACGACCGCGGACCTGGAGCTCATCGCCCGCAAGACGGGTGAGCGCATCGGCATCCTCCGGGCGTTCAACCGCAGCGAAAACCAAGCTCGCACCGACCCGCTGACCGGTCTGTTGAACCGTCGCAGCCTCGAAACCGCGGTCCGCGACCTCACCGCGGAGGCCCATCCGTACGCGGTCGCCTACGGAGACCTCGACCACTTCAAGTTGCTCAACGACGTTCATGGCCACGACACCGGCGACCGAGCCCTGCGCCTCTTCGCTCGGGTGCTGCGCGACAGCGTGCGACCCAACGACATCGCCGCCCGGTACGGCGGCGAGGAGTTCGTCGTCGTCCTACCCGACTGCACCATCGCCGACGCATACGCAGTCATCGACCGGGTTCGGGCCCGACTCGCCGACGCTCAGCACGGCGGGACCGTCCCCTCGTTCACGGTCAGCTTCGGACTCGCGCCCGGGGAACCCAACCTGGCCTTCGGAGAGATCGTCGAGCAGGCCGACGCCGCGCTCCTCCAAGCGAAAGCCGAGGGCCGCGACCGAGTCATCCTCGCCGGCCAGCACGACCAAACGCCAGACCCGGGGTCGGCACCCAAGCCCGCCCCCGAACTGCACGCGACCGCCTGACCTGCGCCGCCCTTCGGGAAGCAGAACCCTCAGTTCCGCCCCGCACGCTGGGAATGGACCTTTCGGATCGTCAACGCCGACAAAGGTTGGGTAGCTACGCGCGCCTCATCGTCGAGAAGCTGGGCGGAGCAACGGTCCAACTCGGCTGGCGTGATCCGATCGATCCACCGATGCCCGAATGTGGGCACAGGATCCAAGATCCCTCGGTAGCCAATTCGGGTATTGGGACTTAGGTCACGCGTCGAAGCGTCCCACCACACCTCGACCAACTCAGCGAACCGAACGGTCCGGCTCGAGCCACCTTGGCCGGCAGCCGCGTCGCCGAGAAGCTCCGCGAGGCGCCGTTCGGCGTCGCGTCTGGACCCGCGTGCGGTCTCGTATCGGTATCGGCGCTTTCGATTGGCGTCGAGGCCCGCATACACCGCCACTTGGTACGTCGTTCCCTGGGGCCCTCGCCGTGCTCGGATGTATCCCCGCACTTCGCCTCCCGAGCCGCGCGTCTGGCAAGCGCCTCAGACACCGCCGACTCGAAGACATCACCCGGACTCCCGCCACGTGATGGGCAATTGATGGGCAGACGCCGGCCGTCGCCAGCCGATTCAGCCCGCTCAAACGGCATGAAAACTGCCGCTGAGCAGGACGAATGCTGTGGAGGCGGCGGTGGGAATTGAACCCACGTCCAGGGTTTTGCAGACCCTTGCCTGGGCCACTCGGCTACGCCGCCGTCACGCCACCCGGTCGGGCGGCAGGACCGATGAGGCTATCGCTTCATTGCGAGCGGCTCCCTGCCGATGATTTCGTCCGTGGAACAACCCATGTCCGTCGAGCTCGTGGGTGTTCGACGCAGCTTCGGACCGGTGGTGGCAGTCGACGAGCTCTCGCTGAGCATCCCGTCGGGCTCGGTCACCGTGCTGTTGGGACCCAACGGAGCCGGCAAGACCACGGCGGTCCGGCTGGTGACGGGCGCGCTCGGCGCGGATGGGGGGACCGTGCGGGTATTCGGGCTGGACCCGGGCGGAGCGGACGGCACCGCGGTCCGACGCCGTTGCGGTGTGGTCCCGGCCCGCCCGGCCCTCTACGACCGGCTTAGCGGCTACGACAACCTGCGCTACGGCGCGGAATTGTTCGAGGTGGAGCCCTCGCTCGTCGACGACCGAATCCACGACGCGGCAACGCGCTTCGGGATCGCCGACGTCTTGGCGACACGGGTGGGCGGGTACTCGACGGGTATGCGCGCCCGGCTCGCGCTCGCCCGGGCCGTGCTGCACGAGCCGGATCTGTTGTTGCTCGATGAGCCGACGGCGGGGCTGGACCCTGAGTCGGCCCGGATCGTGCTCCACCTGATCGACGAGCTCGCGGAGCGGGGCACGGCGGTTCTGATGTGCACGCATCTACTCCTCGAGGCCGAAGGCCTCGCCGACCAGATCGTGGTGCTCGACCGGGGCCGCACGCTCGTGTCGGGTTCCCCGGCCCAGCTGACCCGCCGTTACTGGCCGGCGGCGCGGGTGGTGCTCGACGCGGACGACCCTGGCGTCCTTGATCGGGCGCGCACCCTGCCGTTCGTCCGTTCGTATCGGCGCAACGGCACGGCAACCGTGGACCTGAGCGAACCTGGCCGGATTCCGGACCTCGTCGATGCGCTCGTCGCCGCGGGCGCGCGGCTGCGCCGCGTCGAGCCTCAGACGCCAAGCCTCGAGCAGTTGTACTTCACGATCCGCGAGCAGGGATCGTGAGGGGCCGGGCTCGCCGGTCGCGAGCGCTCGTGATTGCCCGCACCGATCTGCGCCAGCTGCGTCAGGCGCGCGACTTCTGGGTGCCGCTGGCGGTGATCGCCGGCCTGTTCTTCGTGGTGATCCCGGCGGTGCTGCTCACGATCATCACCCATGTGTCCGACGTGCGTCTGGTCCAGCAGCTGAGCAGCGTCGTCGGCAGCCTGCCCAAGCAGCTCCGGGCGAGCGTCAAGGGTGACGCCGCCCCGGCTCAGGCGTCCTACGCGCTCGCCGTGTACCTCTTCGCCCCGCTGGCGATCATCGTCCCGCTCACCGTGTCGTCGGCGGTGGGTGCCAACACGGTCATCGGCGAGCGCGAGCGTGGCAGCGGCGAGTTCCTCGCCCACTCCCCCGCTCGGGAGCGCGACATCTACCTGGGCAAGCTCGTGGCCAGCCTGGTGCCGGGCTACCTCACCGCGGCCGTCGGGTTCGGCCTCTACTCCCTGGTCGTGAACCTCACCGTGGGCCCCCAGGTCGGCGGCTGGTTCTTCCCGACTCCGAACTGGTGGATCCTGGTCTTGTGGGTCCTCCCGCCGTTCATCGCCCTGGCGCTGGCGGTCATCCTTGCCATCTCGGCGAAGGTCTCGAGTGCGGCGGCGGCGCAACAGGCGTCGGCGCTCGTGACCCTGCCCCTGGTGCTGATCGCCTACACGGTGGCGAGCGGGACGCTGTTCCGCACCGAGCTGGCCGCGTTCCTGATCGGCGCGCTGGCGTGGGTCGGGGCGGGCTTGGCACTCTGGCAGGGTTCGCACGCGGTGCGACGGGAGCGGCTGCTCGGCCTGGGCAGCTGATCGGCGACCTCCGCCGCCCGCGAGCCGGAGGGAGGAACGTGGCGCGCGTCGTCGTCTGCGTGGCGATGCTCGGCGCGACGCTCACCGTCGCCGGGCCGGCCGCGGCGGCGACGAGCCCGAGCCGCGAACCCTTCGCGGTCGCGACCCGCGTCGTGACCTTCGTGGACACCACCCGATCGACGCCCGCGGTGGGGGCGACGCCGGCGAGCCCGCAGCGCCGTCTGGTCACGCATCTGTGGTATCCGGCGGCGGGAGCTCCGCTCGCCGCGGCGCCACCCAACAGTCCGCCGCTCCAGCGCCACGCGCCGTATCCGCTCATCGTCTTCGCCCACGGCGACGCCGGCCATGCCCTCGATTACGACCCGATGCTGCGCCACTGGGCCGCGGCCGGCTACGTCGTCGCCGCGCCCGACTTCCCCGTCTCGAGCCGCAACGGGACGGCGGGGGTCGCCGACGTGGCGAACCAGCCCGGCGACCTGAAGTTCGTCATCCGCAGCGTGCTGCGCTTCGATCGAGCCAAGCGGGGGCTGGGCCGGGTGATCGACGCGCGCCGCATCGGGGTGGCAGGCCACTCGCTGGGCGCGGCGACCGTCGTCGCGCTCGTCGAGCGCTCCTGTTGTGCCGACCGACGCGTCCGGGGCGCGATCTCGTTCTCGGGGCTCGCGCTCCTTCCCGGCGAGGACTACCCGCGCCCGTCGGTTCCGCTGCTCCTCGTGCACGGCACCGCCGACCGGAACGTCCCCTACGCCGCCAGCATCCATCTCTATGCGGCCGTCGGCCCGCCCCGCTATCTCCTGACCCTCCTCGGGCGTGGCCATCAGTCCTGGCCTCGGGGGACCGGGCCCGTCGACGCCGCGGTGCTGCGCGCCACGCTGGATTTCTGGACGGTCTACCTGCGGGGCGACCACGCGGCGGTCCCCGCCCTCGAGCACGACGCCGCAGTGGCGGACCGCACCACCATCCAGGCCGACCCGGCGTCCCCCGGGCGGTCCCACCGCTTCGCCAAGAGCCCCGGGGGGCGGGCCGCGTAGCATCGAGGCCCGTGACCCCCGGTGTGCAGCTCCTCGCCGTCGGGGCGGCGGCGCCGAGCTGGCGCCTGGCCGCCACCGAGGTCGGCGCCGCGTGGGGCCGTCCGGGCGGACGGGGCCAGGCCGCGGTGTGCGCCCCCGACGAGGACACCCTCACGCTGGCCGCCGAGGCGGCCCGCCGGGCGCTGCTCGCCTCGGGCCTCCAGACCGACATCGTGGACGGGCTCTGGTGGGGCACCAGCCGGCCACCCTTCGCCGAGGGACCGAGCCACGCGGTGCTCGCCAGCGCGGTCGGCCTGTCGCACCGCTCGGGCGGCGCGCTCTTCGCCGGCTCGTCCCACGCCGGAATCGAGGCGCTGTTCGGCGCCGCCGACGCGGTCGGAGCCGGCACGGTCCGGGTGGCGCTGGTGGTCGTCTCCGACGCCATCGTGCCCGGGCTCGGGACGAGCTGGGAACCCCGCGCCGGGGCCGGCGCGGCGGCGCTCGTGCTCGTGTCGCACGGCGGCGCGGCGTCGCTGGGCGCCCGGGTCACCCGCACCCATCCCTACCTCGACCGCTACCGGGGCGACGACGAGACCGCCACCCGGGATCTCTACGACCCGCGCCTGTTCCGCGAGGAGATCTTCTTGCCCGCGATGCGCGAGCTCGGCGAGCAGCTCGGCACCAACGACATCGACCGGTGGTCGCTCCCCGACCCCGACGGGCGCCTCGGCGCCGCGCTGGCCCGCCAGCTCGACGCGGGGACACCGGCGTCCGCGTCGGTGTACGCGGCCCTGGGTGACACGGGAGCGGCCGCGGCGCTGCTCGGCGGGGTGTGCGCCCTCGACGCGGCGGGCACGGTCGGATCGTCGGCTGGGGCGGCGGACGCGCGACCGGCGTCACCATCACCGCCCGCGAGCCGGTGCCGGGCGCTGCCGCGGTGGCCGACGTGCTCAAGGGTGGTCGACCCGCGACGTACGCCGCGGTGCTCCAGGCCCGACGTCAGCTCGTCGCCTCTGGCGAGACGGTCCCGATGGGCGTACCCCCTCAGAGCGCGCAGTTCGTGCGCGGCGCCGACGAGATGCTCGGCCTGCTCGGGGCCCGCTGCGTCGACTGCGGGACGATCAACACGCCCCCGTCGATCCACCCCCACTGCATCAGCTGCGGCAGCGCCAAGTTCGTGCTCGAGCCGCTCGCCCGCCACGGCCGCGTCTACACCTTCGTCGTGAACCAGACCATGCCGGCCCCGTTCGTCGCACCCTTGCCGCTGGCGGTCATCGACCTCGACGACGGCGCCCGCGTCATGCTCCAGGTCACCGAGCACGAAGGGACCCTCGAGATCGGCAGCGAAGTCGAGCTCGTCGTGCGCCGCTACGCGCACGAGCGGGGCGCCCCGGTCTACGGCTACAAGGCGCGCCCCTACGCGATCCGGGAGGACCAATGAGCTGGAACCGGGTCGCGGTGGTCGGTGCGGGGCTCATCAAGTTTGGGGAGCTCTTCGACCAGAGCTACGAGCAGATGGCCGCCGGCGCGTTCGCCGCCGCGGTCGACTCGGTCGATCACGGCTTCGAGCCCTCGCAGGTTGAGGCGGCGTTCGTCGCCACCCAGCGGGGCACGCTCTGGGGCCAAGAAGGCATCGGTGGGAACACGGTGCCGTCGGCGATCGGACTGGCCGGGATTCCGTGCACGCGGATCGAGAACGCGTGCCCGTCGGGGTCGGATGCATTCCGCGTCGGCGCGATGGCCGTCGCGAGCGGCGTCCATGACGTCGTCCTCGTCATCGGCGTCGAGAAGATGCGCGACAAATCGGCCGAGGAGGGTCTCCTCGCCCGCGCCGCGGCGGGCCACCCGATCTTCACCCGTGGTGAGACCGCGCCGGTGCTGTTCGCACCGTTCGCGACGCGTCACATGCACGAGTTCGGCACCACGCGCGAGATGCTGGCGTCGGTGGCGGTGAAGAACCACTACAACGGCGCCCGCGACCCGTACGCGCACTTCCAGAGCGAGATCACGGTCGAGGACGTCCTGGCGTCGCCGTCGGTCTGCTCCCCCCTCCATCTCCTCGACTGCTGCCCGCAGACCGACGGGGCGGCAGCCACGCTGCTCGTGCGAGCCGACATCGCCGAACGCTTCACCGACCATCCCGTGTACGTAGCCGGCTTCGGTGTCGCCACCGACCATCCGTACCTGCACGAGAAGTCCAGCTTCGTGGGCCTCAAGGCGACCCAGCTCGCCGCCGAGCGCGCGTACGCGATGGCCGATGTCAGCCCGGCTGACATCGACTGCGCCGAGGTACACGACTGCTTCACGATCACCGAGATCCTCGACATCGAGGACCTCGGCTTCGTCGACAAAGGCAAGGGCGGCGTCGCCTCCCTGGACGGGGAGACGTCGCTCACCGGGCGGATCCCGATCAACACCTCGGGTGGGCTCCTCGCCAAAGGGCACCCGATCGGCGCCACCGGCGTCGCCCAGCTCACCGAGTGCTGGTGGCAGCTGCGGGGCGAAGCCGGCGACCGGCAGGTGGAACTCCGCCACGGCAACGCCCTCCAGCACAACGTGGGTGGGCGGGGCTCGGGCGTCTCGGTGATCAACATCTTGACGACGAACCAACCGTGATCCGCTACGACGTGGGAGACGACCACGTCGCACGGCTCACCCTGGACCGTCCTGAGGCCAAGAACGCGCTCACGATCGAGATGCGCGACGAGATCGTGGCCCGCGTCCAGGCGGCACGCGCCGACGCCGCGGTGCGGGCCTTGCTCATCACCGGCGCCGGTGACGCCTTCTGCGCCGGGATGGATCTCAGCGCCTCGACGATGTCGAAAGCCGCCGAGCCCGGCTTCGAGACCCGCAGCACCGCCGAGGCGCTGCGCGTCGGAGTGCAGCGCTTCATTCAGGAGCTCTGGGAGCTCGACAAGCCGACCGTCGCCGCGGTCAACGGCGCCGCGGTCGGACCCGGCGCGCACCTGGCCCTGGCCTGCGACTTCGTCCTCGTGCACGACGACACCCGGTTCCTCTGGACCTTCGCCCGCTGGGGCCTCGTCGTCGACGCCGGCGGGGCCTACCTACTCCCCCGCCTCGTGGGCCTGCCTCGAGCGAAAGCGATGGTGATGCTCGGCGACGGCGCCCGCGGCGCGGAAGCCGTCGACCTCGGCCTCGCCTACCGCTGCGTGGCGAAAGACGAGCTCGGCGCGGTCGCGACCGACCTCGCGGCGCGCCTCGCCGCCGGTCCGACGCGCTCGCTCGGCCTCTCCAAACGGCTGCTCAACATGAGCTTCGAGACGTCCTTGGAGCGTTCCCTCGAGCTCGAAGGCGCCTACCAGTCACTCGCCGCCACCTCCACCGACCTCGTCGAGGGCATGGCCGCCTTCCGGGACCGCCGCGACCCCAACTACACCGGCCGCTGACGGCGCGGCCGAGGACCACCCAGCCGGTGCCGCGGCGGGGTTCCAGTAGGATCCCTGACGCCCACGTCAGAGAGCCCGGGACGCGCCAGCGACCGGAGCCGACCTGGTGCGCTCCGAGCGGAGCGTGACGTCACCGACTGGCGGCGACAGGGCCGCGATCGCGCGCAGCGACGCGCCGAGGCGAGCAGGAGAGCCAAGCATGGGAGTGTTCGACGGGAAGGTTGCGGTCGTCACCGGCGCCGGCCGGGGCATCGGCCGAGCCGAGGCGCGCCTGCTCGCCGCGGAGGGCGCCGCGGTCGTCGTGAACGACCTCGGCGGGGAACGTTCCGGGGAGGGTGCGGACCAGCGGCCAGCCCAGCAGGTGGTCGACGAGATCACCGCCGACGGCGGTCGGGCGTCCGCGAACTACGACGACATCTCGAGCTGGGACGGCGGTGCCGCGTTCGTGCAGCAGGCCGTCGACGAGTTCGGGCGTCTCGACGTCCTCATCAACAACGCCGGGATCCTGCGCGACAAGATGAGCTTCAACATGACCGAGGAGGAATGGGACGCAGTCATCCGCGTCCACCTCAAAGGTCACTTCGTCCCCGCCCGACACGCCGCCGCCCACTGGCGGGCGGTGAGCAAGGAGACCGGCCAGCCGGTCGGCGGCACCATCGTGAACACCGCCTCCGAATCGGGCCTGTACGGCAATGCGGGACAGCTGAACTATGCGGCGGCGAAGGCCGGGATCGCGTCGATGACGATCGTGCTCGCCCGCGAGCTGGACCGGATCGGTGTGCGGGTCAACGCCATCGCTCCGGTGGCGAGGACCCGTCTCACCGAGGACCTCGCTGGCGGCGCGATGGAGGCCAAGGACGGCGGCTTCGACGCCTTCGCACCCGAGAACGCCGCCGCGGGTGCGGTGTGGCTCGCCTCGCCGCTGGCGGACGGCATTACCGGCCAGGTGCTGAAGATCCAGGGCGGCGTCGCGCAGATCATGGGGGGCTGGCGGCCGGTCACCGAGGTCACCGACGACCAGCCCTGGTCGGTCGCGACCCTGGCGGAACGCCGCGACGCGCTCTTCGCCCGCTCCGATCCGGGCGTGCCCCCGTTCTTCCCGCCGGTGGAGGCTTGAGGGGTGCAGCTCTCGTTCGGGCCCGAGGTCGAGGACTTCCGGGTCGAGCTGGTCGCGTTCCTCGACGAGCACGTGCCCGTCGAGGCGCGGACCGGCTTCGACATGATGGACAGCGGCGCCGAGGACCGAACCGAGGTCATCCCCGAATGGGCGCGACGCTGGCAGGCCACCCTCTTCGACCACGGCTGGATGATCCCCGGCTACCCGGCCGCGCTCGGCGGGCGAGACGCGACCCCGATTCAGACCCTCGCGTATCTCGAGGAGATGGCCCGGCGTCGTGTGCCCCGGTCGTTGCACTTCCCCGGGTACGCGATCGTGGCGCCGAGCCTCCTCGAGTTCGGCAACGCTGAGCAGCAGGCGCTCATCCCCGCCGCGATCCGAGGCGACACGATCTGGTGCATCGGGATGAGCGAGCCGGACGCCGGCTCGGACCTGGCCGGCCTCTCGACGCGCGCGGAGCTCGACGGAGACCGCTTCGTCGTGAACGGTCAGAAGGTCTGGACCAGCTACGCCACCGTCGCCCAGAAATGTTTCGTGTACGTGCGCACCGACCCGACCGCACCCAAGCACAAGGGCATCAGCCTGCTCATCGTGGACATGGACACGCCCGGGATCGAGATCCGGCCCCTGCGCCATCTCAGCGGCGCGGCGAACTTCGCCGAGGTGTTCTTCACCGACGTCGAGGTCCCGGCCGCCAACCTGGTGGGGGCCCAAAACGACGGCTGGCGGATCACCCAGGGGTCCCTCGCCCACGAGCGAGCCGGACTCTGGGTCGAGGGCGTGTCGCGGCTCGAGTCGACGGTGCAGTCCCTCGTCGACCTGGTCCAGCGTCGGGGCCTCACCGCCGACGCGGGGGTTCGGCGGCGCGTCGCCGCGTTCTACGAGCAGGCGGCGTCGCTGCGCGCGCTGGGCTACAAGGGGTTCGCCAGCTTCGCGCAGGGCTCGTCCGCACCCGAGCACTCGTACATGAGGCTGGCGACCGCGGAGCTCGGCAAGGCGACCTACGAGCTCGGGATGGAGCTCCAAGGCGCCGACGCGGCCACCCGCGACTCGGAGCGGGGCGAGGAGAACGGTCGGTGGGTCAACATGTTCTTCATGAGCTTCGCCAACACCATCGCCGGGGGCACCAGCGAGATTCAGCGCAACATCATCGCCCAGCGGGTCCTGGGCCTCCCCCGCGCGTAACGGCCATGGACTTCACCCTCTCCGACGAGCAGCAACTGCTGCGCGACACGGCCCGCACCCTCCTCGCCAAGGAATGCCCACCGTCACTGGTCCGCGCGCACATCGACGACCCGGCCGCCGCCGACGAGCTGTGGCTGCGAGTCGCGGACTTCGTCGCGCTCGGCGGCGGACCACTCACCGATCTGTGCCTGTTTGTCGCCGAGACCGGCTCCGTCGCCGCACCCGGGCCGTTCTTCGCGACCGCCGCGCTGTTCGCGCCGCTGCTCGCGGCGATCGACCACGAGCTGACCCCGGCGGTGCTCGCCGGGGAGACGACCGGCACGGTCGCGCTGGCCGGCGCGGACGGGGTCTGGGCGGCCAACGACGAGCCGGTGAAACATTTTGTCCCCGAGTTGGACCGCGTCGACTGGGTCGCGGTCATCGAGGCGGGCCCGACGGTGCGGGTCGTGCCCACCGACGAGCTCCCCCACCGGCTGCTCGCCACCATCGACTGGTCGCGGCGGCTGTTCGAGCTCGACAGCGCGGCGCTGCCCGGCACCGCCGCTCGGCTCGACGCGGCCACGCTCGACGAGGTCGTCCGGCGCGCCACGGTCGCGCTGGCCGCCGAGCAGGTCGGGACGGCGCGGCGCCTCTTCGACATGGCGCTCGAGTACGCCAAGCAGCGCATCCAGTTCGACGTCCCGATCGGCTCCTTCCAGGCCATCCAACACAAGCTGGCGAACGTCTCACTGGAGGTCGAGCGGGCCGACAGCGCGGTGCAGTACGCGGCGATGGCCGTCGATGCGCTCGACGACGACCGCCGGCGAGCCGCGCACGTCGCCAAGGCCGCGGCGGGAACCGCCGCGACCCACTCGGCGAAGGACAGCATCCAGATCCACGGCGGTATCGGGTACACGTGGGAGCACGATCTGCACCTGTTCCTGCGCCGCGCGTACGGCTCGGAGGCGTGGCTCGGCCCGACCGGGTGGCACCACGACCGTCTCGCCGACCTGCTCTTCAACGCCTGACCCGCCATCTCGCCGGGTGGCTCAGATGCGGGCCGGGCGGTCCGACCAGTGCTGCTCGCGCAGCACCCGCTTGAGGACCTTGCCGTTGGGTTGGCGGGGCAGCTCGTCGACGAGCTCCACGAAGGCCGGAACTTTGAAATCGGCGAGTCGAGCCCGGCAGAACCCGATCAGCGCCTCGGCGCTGGTCGGGGTGCGGGTCTCGACCACGGCCATCAGCACCTCGCCGAGCCGCGCGTCGGGCACGCCGAACACCGCGCAGTCCACGACGTCGGGGTGCGTGTAGAGGACCTCCTCGACCTCTCGCGGGTACACGTTCACGCCGCCCCGGATGACCAGGTCGACTGCCCGGTCGGTGAGGAACAGGTACCCGTCGGCGTCGACATGGCCGACGTCCCCGACTGTGAACGCGTCGTCGCGCCACGCGTCGGCGGTCTTGGCGGCGTCGTCGTGGTAGTGGAACCGGGTCCCGCCCGGCGGTCGCACGTAGACGACGCCGGTCTGACCGACCGGCACCTCGTGCCCGTCGGGGTCGAGAACCCGGACCTCGATGCCGGGCCAGGGGGTCCCGACGCTGCCCGGCCGGGCCAGCCAGTCCGCCATCGAGATGCGGGTCGCGCCGCCCTCGCTCATCCCGTACAGCTCGGCGATCTCGGCCGGCGCGAGCGCGTCGATGATGCGCTGCTTCACCGGCACGGGGCAGGGCGCGCCGGCGTGGACGATGAGCTGCAGTGACGACAGGTCACGACGACGGCGTTGCTCCTCGGGAACCTCGAGGATGCGGATGAAGTGGGCGGGGACCATGAACGTGCGGGTCACGCGGTGCCGCTCGACGAGGTCCAGCCAGGCGGCCGCGTCGAAGGACTCGAGGATCACGGTGGTCGCGCCGACGTAGAGCGCGGCCATCGCCCAGCCGCCCGGGCCGGCGTGGTACGCCGGGCCGGTGACGATGTAGACGTCGTTGGCGCTCCAGCCCCACAGGGCGAGCTGGCCTCGCATGTTCTGCCCGGCGCGGCTCCGGTCGGGGCGGCCGTGGATCACCCCCTTCGGCCGCCCGGTGGTCCCCGAGGTGTAGAAGATCGGCGCGTCGAGCGCCTCGATCGTGAGGGGCGGCCCGTCACCGTCACGGGCGATGGCCGTCACGTACTCGTCGGGCACGAGCAGCAGCTCGCAGCCGGTCGCGCCGGCGCGGGCGGCGGCGGACACCGCGGCGAGGTCGCGGTGCGCGACGAGCAGCCGAGCCTGGGAGTCCTCGAGGATGTAGGCGAGCTCGTCGGCCTTGAGGTGCCAGTTGACCAAGACCACCGGTGCGTCCAGCTTCGTGGCCGCCGCCCAGGTCTCGAAGAACTCGAGCCCGTTGGGCAGCATGATCGCCACCCGGTCCCCCGCCCCGACCCCTCGGCGGGCGAGCGCGTGGGCGAGTCGGGTCGTGCGCGCGTCGAAGTCGGCGAAGCTGCGAACCGTGTCGCCCGCCACCAGCGCGGGCCGCTCCGGGGTGGCGCGGGCGTGCGCGCTGATTCCGAGCCGGGGCTCGTCGACCATGGGCGCGGCCGCTGCCGACGGGCTACGCCCGCAGCGCGCCCGGCTCCTCCAGCCAATGGTTGAGCGCCACCGTCCGCGCGTTGCGACACATCAAGACGTGCTCGATGGCCCGACGGATGCGACGCTGCTGTCCCGCGGTGCTCGCCACCTGACGGAGAAGGAAGTCGGCCATCCGGCCGTGGTCCTCCTCGGCGTAGGCGTGCACCTTGAAGTTCTCGACCTCGATGTCGTAGTGCTGGCGCATGCCCTCGTACATCATCTTGGCGTAGTTCGTGGACGCCGCGAACCGCTCCCCGGCCCAGCCGAACGCGGCGAGGCCCTCCTCGTACGAGCGTCGCATGTAGTAGAGGGTCGTGAACACCGACCCGACGCTCTCGGGCATCGCCCGGTACGAGGCCAGCTCGTCGTCGGTGATCCCGAGCTGGCGGGCCCAGGTGACCTTCATGTCGACGTGGTTGTGGTCGCCGGTGTAGCCGGTCTCGTCGGCGAGGTTCTGGAGCCAGTGGGCGAAATGCTGGCTGGAGCCGAGCTGGAGGGAATCGGCGTCGGGAGCGAGGCTCACGATGGTCCCGAACTCGGTCGTGTACCACTTGCCGAGGAAGTAGTACTCCTTCGCGAGCCGCCCCAGGAGCTCGAGGGACAGGGTGCCGTCGGCGACGCGTTCCCACACCAGGTTCTTCTCGGTGGCGACCTCGGCCTGGAGCGCTTCGAGTGACGACATGAACTCGTCGACGCCCAGCGCCGGGCCGTTCTCGGCGTCGGCGCCCCGAATGTCTCGGAACTCACGGTGCTCGGACACGGGCCCTCCCTCGATCCCGACCAGGCCCGGTCGGGCGCTCCTCGGCAACGTCGGGTTTAGGATAGACGTGACACCGGCGTCAGGTTCTGGGCCGGCCCGGGAGGAGCGCGATGAACGTCGATCTGGTGCAGCTGGCAGGCAGCCGGGGTCGGCTCAGTGGGACGTCGGTCGACCCGGTCACCGCCGAGGTTGTGCGGGGCGCCATGGAGACCATCTGCTTCGAGATGGCGACCTACGTGTCGCGCACCGCGACGACCCCGATCCTGAACCAGAGCAACGAGCGCAACGCCACGGTCTTGGACGCCCGGGGCCGCCTCGCCGCCTTGTCGGTCGGGATCCCCCAGTTCATGCTCACCTCGACGCTGCCGGTCCGGTTCGCCCTCGAGTTCCTCGGCGTCGACGAGTTCCGGGAGGGCGACGTCTTCGCCGCCAACGACCCGTACCACGGCGGCGGGCATCTGCCCGACTACAACGTCTTTGCGCCGGTGTTTGCCGACGACGGCCACGGCGGGCGCCGGATGGTGCTGATCGCGAGCATCCAGTGCCACCACGGCGACACCGGCGGCGGCGTCCCGGGCGGGTACAACGTGACCGCGGGTGACATCTGGGGTGAAGGAGTGCGCTGGCCGGTCGTGAAGGTTCTCGACCGGGGCGTCGAGCGTCGCGACGTGCTCTACGCGTTGCAGACCAACAACCGGATCCCCGACTACATCGGTGACCTGCGAGCCCAGATCGGCGCCGCGCAGCTGGGCGCGAAGCGCCTGGGCGAGATCATGGACCGCTTCGGCGTGTCCGCCGTGGAGGCCAGCGTCGACGTGATGATCGACTACGCAGCCAAGCGGTTCCGCGAGGAGGTCACGCTGTGGCCCGACGGGGTGTACGAGGCCGACGCGTACGTCGACCACGACCCGCTCGGCCACCCCGACATCCACCTCCACGTCAAGATCACGGTCAGCGGCGAGCACCTCACCATCGACTACACGGGGAGCGACACCCGCCAGGAGATCCAGGCCTGGTCGACCTACGGCAACACCCGCGGGTACACGGTGGCGCAGATCGCCGCGATGATGGATCCCGAGATCCCCAAGAACGAGGGGTTCTTCGACCAGATGGAGCTGGTCGTGCCCCAGGGCTGCGTGCTGAACCCGCATCCCGGCAAGCCGGTGAGCGCCGGGACCCACCATCCGGGCGCCGACGTGGGCGAGGTCATCGCGGTGGCGATGCAGAACGTGCTGCCCGACAAGGCGGTCCCCCAGACCTACAAGACGGGAATTCCGACCATCATCGTGGGGATCGATCCCCGGACCGGTCAGTCCTTCACCGACCATTCGGCGGAGGTGTACGCGGGCTGGTGCAACGCGGCCCGAGGGATGGACGCCTGGGGTGCCCAGAACGCGTCGTTCGGCAATCTGTGGAAGGCGACCGCGGAGATCAACGAGAGCCTCTTCCCGCACGTGCAGTGGTCTCGTGACTACCGCACCGACTCGGGTGGCGCCGGGCAGTGGCGGGGCCTGTGCGGCAGCCACTATGAGAAGGAAGTGCTCGTCGACGCGAAGGTGTACACCTACGTCGTTGGGATGAAGTACCCGATGCCGGGGATCTGTGGCGGCCAGCCGGGTGCCCCCAACGAGATGGTGATCCGGTACGGCTCCGACGACCCGTACCCGGTGCGCCACACCGCCGACTGGGTTCCCCTCGGCGCCGGCCAGCGGGTCATGTACGACTACGGCGGCGGCGGCGGGTGGGGCGACCCGCTCGAGCGCGACCCGCAGGCGGTCCTCGACGACGTGCTCGACGAGTACGTGAGCGTCGAGGGCGCGACCCGCGACTACGGGGTCGTGCTGAGCGGATCGCTCGAGGATCTCACCTTGGCGGTCGACGAGGACGCCACGGCGAGCACGCGCGTCTCGCGACGCGCCTGACCCAACCCGGATCTCCGCTCCACACGATGGGCTATCGACTCGGCGTCGACGTCGGCGGCACGTTCACCGACCTGCTCTGCATCACCCCGACCGGGGACGTCGTGTTGGACAAGACGCCGACGACACCCGAGGACCAGTCGGGTGGCGTGATGAACGGCCTCGCGCAGCTCGCGGACCGGTTCGGGATCACCGTCGGTGAGCTCTGCGGCGAGCTCGACATTCTCGTGCACGGCACCACCACCGCCGACAACACGATGATCGAGATGAACGGCGCACCCACCGGCCTGCTGGTGACGGAGGGTCACCGCGACGAGATCGAGATGCGTCGGGTCCACAAGGAGCAGATCTGGGATCCCTCCTACCCCGCGCCGACCCCCATCGCGCGCCGGCGGGCCCGGATCCCGATCTCGGAGCGGATGAACTATCGCGGCGAGGTGCTCCTCGAGCTCGACGAGGAGGCCGTCCGGCGAGGAGTGCGTCGGCTGCAGGCCCTCGGCGTTCGATCGATCGCGATCATGTTCTTGTTCTCGTTCGTGAACCCAGCCCATGAGCGCCGAGCGGCCGAGCTCGTGCGCGAGGAGTTCCCCGACGTGGAGCACGTGTCGCTCTCCCACGAGGTCATGGCTCGAGGCCCGGAGTTCGAGCGGGTCTCCACGACGCTCGTCAACGCCTACGTCGCGCCCCGCATCGCCAGCTACGTGGAGAGCCTCCAGAGCAAGCTGCGCGCCGCGGGCTACGGCGGGTCCCTGCTGATCATGCAGGCCACCGGGGGGGTGATGCCCCCCGAGTACGTCTCCCGGCGGGCGGTCTCGCTGCTGGCGTCGGGTCCGACCGGGGGCGTCATGGGCGCGACGCTCGCCGCCCACAACGTCGGCGTCCACGACTTCGTCGCGGTCGACATGGGCGGGACGAGCTTCGACGTGTGCCTGGTGCGCGGCGGCCAGCCGGAGATCAAGACCGACTGGAACTGGCGGTACCGCTACTACCTGGGCTTGCCGATGGTGGACGTGCAGAGCGTCGGCGCCGGAGGTGGCTCCATCGCCCGGGTGCGCCAAGGCGCGCTGCTCGTCGGGCCCGACAGCGCCGGGTCCGCGCCCGGGCCGGTCTGCTACGGGCGGGGTGGGCAGCGAGCGACGGTGACCGACGCCGACGCGATGCTCGGCTACCTGCCCGCGTCGGGCTTCGCGGGCGGGCGGATGCGCCTCGACCTCGACGCGGCCCGCCAGGCCATCGTCCGCGACGTGGCGGAGCCCCTCGCGGTCGACCCGGTCGACGCCGCGTGGGGCATCGAACGAATCGTGAACGCGAACATGGCGAACTCCACCCGGCGGGTCCTGGCGTCGCACGGCGCCGACCCCCGGACCTTGCAGATGATCGCCTACGGCGGCAACGGCCCGGTCCACGCCTGGGCGATCGCCACCGAGCTTGGCATCGAGCGGGTGTTGGTCCCGAAGGCCGCGCCGGCCTTCTCGGCGCTCGGCGTGCTCGTCGCCGACTACGTGGTCGACCTGGTGCGGGCCTACGTCGTGCCGCTCTCCCAGGTCGAGCTCGAACGGGTCCGGTCGCTGATGAGCGAGCTGCGCGAGGAGGCCGCCACGGAGCTCGCGCCGACCGGCCTGCGCGACGACGACGTCGAGCTCGAGCTGTTCGCCCAGATGGCGTACCCGGGTCAGAACTTCGACATGAGTGTCCCGGTCCCGGAGGCCGAGACGCTCGGCGACGCGGGACTCCTCGACCTCGCCGAGCGCTTCCACGACCAGCACGAGCGGGACCGCGGCTTCTCGTTCCGCAACCAGCAGCCGACCCTGCGGGGGATGCGGCTCGTCGCCCGCGGCCGCACCCCCAAGCCGGACCACCTCGGGGAGGTGGGGAAACTGGCCCTCGCCGAGTCGGCCCGCCACGGCACCCGTCCCGCCCATTTCGGGCACGGGTTCGTCGACGCCGCCGTCTACGACGGCGCCGCCCTCGGGGTCGGTGCCGAGGTGCACGGGCCGGCGCTGGTGGAGGAGCCCTTCACGGTCGTCGTCGTGCCCCCGGGCGCGCACGCCCGGATCGACGACGAGGGCAACTACGAACTCGAGCTCTGAGGTGGCGGCGTCCGGGGGGCGTTTTCTCAGCGCCGAGGAGCACGCGGTCGTCGCGGCGGCCTGCGCCCGGCTGATCCCGGCCCGCGACCCGCATCCGGGTGGCGCGGCGGTGGGCTGCGCCGACTACATCGATGGGCTGCTCGGCGCGTTCGGCGTCGAGCCGCCGCGCATCTTCGCCGGTGGGCCGTTCTCGGGGCGCGCCGGGGGTGCGGCCGGGTTCGGCGACTTCCTCCCCCTCAGCCGCGTCGAGGAGCTGGCGTGGCGGACGCGGATCGAAGGCTCACGGGGGATCGCGGCGCGGGAGTTCAACGGGCCGGTGCGGGGCTGGCAGGAGGAGTACCGGGCGGGCGTCGCGGCGCTCGGCGCCGATTTCACGACCGTCGACGCCGCCATCCAGGACGCGCGCCTCGACGCGTTCCCCGACTTTCGGGCCGTGCTGTACCGCCACGCCTGCGAGGGTGCGTACGCCGCGCCGGAGTACGGCGGGAACCGTGACCAGGCGGGCTGGACCGCGATCGGCTTCCCCGGCGACGTGCAGCCCCGCGGGTACCGCGACATCGAGGTGAGCGGCCGTGCGTGACGCCGCCGCGGCCGGGCCCGTCGGGTGAGCGACGTCGACGCGGTCATCGTCGGGAGCGGACCCGCCGGCGCCACCGCCGCCGAGGTCCTCACCGGTGCCGGCTGGTCCGTCGTGATGCTCGAGAAGGGCCGGAACCACCTCTTGGCGCTCGACGAGCCGTACGGGCCGCTCGGCCACGTCTCCAACGACGAGCTGAAGTTCCTGTCGCGTCACTTCCTCGGCCCCGACCCGTTCCTCGAGCCTCGCACGTTTCGCCACCGCGAGTCCGAGGGGGACCGCATCTTCACCGGTGGCGTGAACAACTTGCCGTCCACGGTCGGTGGCGGCGGCTTCCACGCCGACGGCAAGCTGCCCCGCTTCCGAGAGGTCGACTTTCACGCCCGCTCGGAGCTCGGCCCGATCGAGGACGCCGACATCGTGGACTGGCCGGTCGGCTACGACGAGCTCGAGCCGTACTACGCGGCCGCCGAGCGCCTGGTGGGCGTCGCCGGCGACCACACGGCCAACCCGTTCGCGGCGTGGCGTTCGGGGCCGTACCCGATGCCACCCGGGGCCGACATGTACTGCGCCGTCCTCACCAGCGAGGCGGCGACGCGCCACGGCTTCCACCCGTACCGGGCGCCGACCGGCGTCAACAGCGTCGAGTACGACGGCCGCCCCGCGTGCAACAACTGCGGCTTCTGCGCGTTCTTTGGCTGCCCGATCGAAGCCAAGGGTGACCCGGTCGCGCCGCTGCGACGGGCGCTGCAGACCGGACGGCTCGAGCTGCGCACCGAGTCGTACGTCACCGACGTGCTCATCGAGCCGTCGGGTCGGCGCGCCCGCGGCGTGCGCTACCTCGACGCCGACGGGAGCCCCCACGAGGTCTCCGCCGGGACGGTCATCTTGGGTGCGGGTGCGTTCGAGACCCCCCGGCTGCTCCTGCGCTCGGGGATCGGGAATCCCGACGTCGTCGGCCGCTACCTCATGTTCCATTTCCAGACCTATGTGCTGGGGATTTTCCCGTCCCGCCTCCACGGGCACCGGGGCCGCTCGGTCACTCACCTGATGGACGACCCGATCGTGCCCGACGACCTCGCCGCCGCCGCCGCTCGCGCCGCGGGCCTCCCCTACTTCCGGGGCGGCATCGTCGAGCACGGCAGCGGCTCCCACCCGATCGTCGAGGCGATCCATCTCCCGCCCGGCGCCGCGCACACGCGGCTGATGCTCGAGTCGCCGATGCGGGACCACATGGTCGCGTTCACGATGCAGGGCGAGGACCTGCCCCAGTCGACGAACCGGGTCGACCTCGACCCGACGGTGCGCGACGTCTGGGGCGCCCCCGCGGGGCGGGTCACGTTCGCGCCGCACCGCCACGAGGCGGCGTGCGCGGCGCACTGGGCGCCCCGCCTCGAGGCGGTGCTGCGCGACGCCGGCGCCGACTCGACCTTCTGGGTGACCTCGCCCCCCCTCGAGGACGCGCCGCGCCGGTTCGGGCGCGACCCGACGCCGATCTCGCGCCACATCATGGGCACCGCGCGCATGGGCACCGACCCGCGGACCAGTGTGTGTGACCCGTGGCAGCGGGTCCATGACGTGGAGAACGTGCTCATCACCGACTCGTCGGTCTTCCCGACGTCGACCGGCTACGGGCCGACGCTCACCATCGTGGCGCTCGCGCTGCGGGCCGCTCGAGCCCTCGCCGGACTCGACCCGCTGCGCTCCACGCGACCGCCCGACGCGCCGGGCTCGTAGCCGGTCGGCTTCCCAAGGCCGGGTGCGCTCGGCGGACGGCGGGGACGCCCCTCGGGCCATCGGGATCCGGCACCCCCGTCCGGCCAACGTCCGTCCCGCTCCTGACCCTGGCGCGGCACCGCGAGGCGGTGCGTCGGGGACATTTGGTGGGCCCCCGCGTGGTGCCGGGGCGGTCGAAGTCCGTAGGGTGTCGGCTTCGGGCCGGTTGGTTGGAGGTGGCGATGATCGAGGCGCGTGGGCTCACCAAGCGCTACGGGTCGACGGTGGCGGTCCAGGACCTGAGCTTCGAGGTCCAGCCGGGCCGGGTGACCGGCTTCCTGGGACCGAATGGCGCCGGGAAGACGACGACGATGCGCCTCGCGCTCGGGCTCGACCACCCCAGCGCCGGGTCGATCACCGTGAACGGCCGACGCTTCGGCGACGTTCGCTTCCCCCTCCACGAGGTCGGCGCGCTCCTCGACGCCAAGTCCGTCCACGAAGGCCGCCGAGCCGTGGACCATCTGTGGTGCCTCGCCCAGAGCAACGGCATCTCCCGGGCCCGCGTGCGCGAGGTGATCGAGGCGGTCGGGTTGTCCAGCGTGGCTCGCAAGCGGGTGGGGACGTTCTCGCTGGGGATGAGTCAGCGGCTCGGCATCGCGGCTGCGCTGCTCGGCGACCCGCCCACGCTGCTGTTCGATGAGCCGGTGAACGGGCTGGATCCCGAGGGGATCGTGTGGATCCGCGAGCTCTTTCAGCGGCTAGCCGGCGAGGGGCGCACGGTGTTCGTGTCGAGCCACCTCATGAGTGAGATGGCAATCACCGCCGAGCACCTCATCGTGATCGGACGGGGGCGTCTCATCGCCGACGGTCCGATCCATGAGCTCACGAGCAAGACCGGCGGCCACGTCCAAGTCCGGTCACCGCACGCCGACCAGCTCACCACGCTGCTCGGCGAGCACGGGGCGCAGGTCGAACGCCAAAACGACGGCTCGCTCGCCGTGCGCGGCCTCGACGCCCCCGCCATCGGTGATCTGGCCGCCGAGCACCAGCTCGCCTTGCACGAGTTGACCCCCGAGCAGGCGTCGCTCGAGGAGACGTTCTTCGAGCTGACGAATGACACCGTCGAGTACCGCGCCGAACCCGCCGTGCCGACCCCAGGAGCGTGAGTCCCGTGGCGACGACTGTCGAGGCCAAGCCGCCCACTCCCCGCGACGCGCCCCACCCGAGCGCCGCCGCCGAGCTGCGGGCGGTGGTGGGCTCCGAGGCCACCAAGATCCGCTCGGTTCGCTCGACGATGTGGACGCTCCTCGTGGCGATCGCCGCCACCGCGGGGATCGGGTCGCTGATCTGTCTGGCCCGGGTGAGTCGCTGGGACCAGTTCGGACCACGCGAGAAGCAGATGTTCGACGCGACCATGTTCAGCCTCCGGGGCGTCTTCCTCGCCCAGCTGGCGATCGGGGTCCTCGGCGTGTTGGTCATCAGCTCGGAGTACAGCACCGGGATGATCCGCACCACGCTGGCCGCGGTTCCCCAGCGTCGCATCCTCCTAGTCGCCAAGGTCATCGTGTTCGCGGTCGTCGCCTTCGTCGTCGCGCTGGTGGGATGCTTCGGCGCCTTTTGGGCCGGGCAGGCGATCCTGGCGGGCAAGACCTTCGTGACCGCCTCCGGCGCGACCATCCCGGCGGGGGTCTCGATCAGTTACCCGGGTGCGCTGCGAGCCGTCCTCGGTGGCGCGGTCTACTTGACCGCGATCGGCCTGCTGGGCCTCGCCCTGGGCGTGCTGTTGCGCCGCACCGCAGGTGCCATCGCGACCCTGTTCGGCTTGGTGCTCGTCCTCCCCGCGCTCGTCAGCGCGCTGCCGTCCCCGTGGAACACCGACGTCACCAAGTACCTGCCCAGCGACACCGGCATGGCCCTCTTCTCGGTGAAACACACCAGCGACCACCTGCACCCCGGGGCGGCGCTGGCCGTCCTGGTCGCCTACGTCGTGGCGGGGCTCGTCGTCGCGGGCGTGGCACTCGTCCGCCGGGACGCCTGACGCCCGAGGGGCCCGGAATCCGGCCGGGGGGTGAAGATCTAGCCTCCGGAGGCGCCGAGCGGCGAAGGATCCGCGATACTGGTGCCGCGGGTGGCGGCTCGCTCCGCAGAGCGCCGCTGCCGCGGAAGAAGTCAACTTGGGGAGGTGTGCGGGAAGTGGCGCTGTGGCTCGTGCGTGCCGACGCGGGTCAAGCCGCTGCCGCCGTCGACCAGGACGCCGCCGTGCTCGGGTTCACCCCCCTCGAGGACCTCGAGGGGGTCGACTCGCTCGCCGCGGTCACCGCCCGCGTCCACGACGCCTACCCCCACGCCGCGCCGGCCACCCGCGCCACCTGGGCCGCCGGGATCTGGTCCTTCGTCCACGACATCCACGAGGGTGACCTGATCGCGATGCCCACGTCCGACGACGGGCCGGTCCGGTTCGGTCGGGTGCGCGGCGCCTACTGCTACGTCGCCGCCGCGCCCATCGAGTGTCGCCACCAGCGTCCCGTCGAGTGGCTCCGCGAGGTCGCGCCGGCAGAGCTCGAAGCGCCGCTCGTCGCCGCGCTGGACGCCGCCGACCGTCAGCTCCCCGTCTCCCGGGTGTTGAGCGCCGCCCCCACCCTCGACGCCGACCCACCCGACGCTCACCCGGTGCTCGGCGCGCTGGGACGCCGCAAGTTCCTCGTCGGCGCGCTGGGCGCGGCGGCCGCCGCCGCGGCCGCCGGCGTGCTGCGACCCTGGGACACCTCCTCGGGTCATCCGACGACCCGCCGCGCGACGCCGAAGGCGAGCCGCACCCCCTCGAGCTCGTCGGACGGGTCGGGATCGAGCATCTACGCCAACTGGGTCCGAGCCGAGAACGCCAAGCCGGGGACCAGCAGCTGGAACCTCGACAACGGCGGCACCAATCAGATCGAGGGCTACGCGAGCGCGGTCAGCGCGCAGCAGGGCGACACGCTCGCCATGTACGTCTCGACCCAGGCTCCGACGTTCACCGCGCAGGCGTTCCGGATGGGCTACTACCAAGGTCAAGGCGGCCGGCTGATCTGGTCCTCCCCGACGCTGCCCGGGTCTCGCCAGGCGCTGCCGTCCACCACCCCGGGGACGAACATGGTCGAGGCGGCCTGGACGCCGTCGTTCCAGCTGCCGATCACCCCCCAGTTCCCGCCCGGCGTGTACCTGGTCAAGCTCCAAGGCTCGGACGGGTTCCAGCACCACATTCCCTTCACCGTCCGCGACGACGCCAGCAACGCGGCGTACCTGGTGCAGAACTCCGTCACGAGCTGGCAGGCCTACAACGAGTGGGGCGGCTACTCCCTCTACTACGGGGTGCAGGGACGCGGGAAGGACTTCGCCCACCGGGCGCGGGTGGTGTCCTTCGATCGCCCCTACGACAAGGGCGACGGCTCCAGCGACTTCCTCGGCTTGGAGCATCCGCTCATCATGTTGATGGAGCAGATGGGCCTCGACGTCACGTACACCACCGACGTGGACGTGCACCAGAACCCGGCCCTCCTGACGAACCACCGGTCGTTCTGGTCCCTCGGCCACGACGAGTACTGGTCGACCGCGATGCGCGACGGCGCTGAGGCCGCGCGCGACGCCGGCGTCAACCTGGCGTTCCTCGGCGCGAACGCGGCCTTCCGCCAGATCCGGTACGAGCCCTCCGCGACCGGGCCGAACCGGTACCAGGTCTGCTACAAGTCGGCCGCCGAAGACCCGGTGGCTCGCATCAACCCCGCGCTGACGACGGTCAACTGGCGAGACGCCCCGGTCTCGCGGCCGGAGAGCATCATGATCGGCCAGCAATACGAGTCCAACCCGGTCAACGCCGACTTGGTCTTCGTCGACCCGTCGGCGTGGATCTTTGCTGGCACCGGCATCCAAGCCGGGACGCGGATCGCCGTCGGGGTCGGCTCCGAGTACGACCGCTACTACCCCGAGCAAGCCGGCCCGCACAACGTCCAGATCCTCGCCCACTCCCCGCTGGTCTGTAACAACCGTCCCAGCTTCGCCGACATGACCTACTACTCGACGCCGAGCGGCGCGGGGGTGTTCGCCAGCGGCAGCATCTACTGGATCACCAAGCTGTCCCAGCCCGGCCCCGGCTCCGACTACAACCCGTTGGCGGTCGCAGTCACCAAGAACCTGCTGACGACGTTCGGGGCGGGCCCCGCCGGCGAGCGCTACCCCTCGGTCCCGAACTACGAGCAGGTCGCGGGTGGGGGCGCCGCGGCGCCGCCCACGGTGCAAGCCAGCGCCTGAGCGAGCGGCGACTCCCGACCGACGCTCGGGCTAGGTGGCGGGCTGCTCCACCGGGCGGCCCGGTTCCGGCGCGACCGGTCCATCCGCCTCGCGGCGCGTCCACGCGACGACGGGGCCGTGCGCGACGAGCGTGACCGCTTCCTGGTCCGCCCAGTGGCCCCCGCCGGCGACGCGCACGAGGATCGGGGACCGACCCGCGGGTTCGGTCGCTTCGACGGTGACGATCGCGTCGTGGCCGTGGTACTCGCAGCCGGTGACCCGCCCCGCGAGGCCGGGGTGCCCGGCGGAGCCGATCTCGACCTGCTCGGGTCGGACCAGGACGACACCCGGCGACGGCTGGGGCGGCCCGAGGCAGTCGGAGCGCAACGCCAGTTCACCCAACGGGGTCTGCACCGCGTGGGCGGCCACGACGCCGTCGACCAGGTTGGCCGCGCCGAGGAAGGAGGCCAGCTCGGCATCGGCGGGCCGCTCGTAGAGCTCGCGGGGAGCGGCGCACTGGGCGATCCGCCCGCCCCGCACGACCGCGACCCGGTCGGCGAGCGACAGGGCCTCGTCTTGGTCGTGGGTGACGAGCAGCGCGGTGGTGCCAGCGTCGCGCAGCACCCGGGCCACGTCGGTGCGCAGGCTGGCTCGCAGGCCGACGTCGAGCGACGCGAACGGTTCGTCGAGGAGCACCAGGGCCGGACGGATCGCGAGCGCTCGGGCGAGCGCGACGCGCTGCTGTTGACCGCCGGAGAGCTGATGCGGGTAGCGGCGCTCGAATCCCGTGAGGCCCACCATGTCGAGCAGGTCGCGGACGTTCGCGCTGCGACGCTGGCGTCGGTTGAGTCCGAACGCGACGTTGTCCGCGACGCGCAGGTGAGGGAACAGCGCGCCCTCTTGGGGGACGTACCCGATGTGGCGCCGCTCGGGTGGGGTTCGATGTCGGGCGTCGTCGACGACGAGGTCACCGAGACGGACCGTCCCCCGGTCGGCCCCGTCGAACCCGGCGAGGACCCGCAGCAACGTCGTCTTCCCGCTCCCCGACGGACCGAGGATCGCGGTCAGGGAGCCGTCGGCGACGTCCAAATCGATGCCGCGCAGCACGGGTTGGCTCGCGAAGCCCTTGTGGAGATCGGTCACGGTGAGGCTCGTCATGACACGACCACCGCGGCCGGGGACGGCATTCGGTCGAACCAGCGCCCCAGCACCACGCTTGGCACCGCGGCGATGCCGACGATGACCGCCGCGTACGGCGCCGCCGCACCGTACGAGAGGTTCGTCTCGTAGGCCCAGAACTGGGTGGCGAGCGTGTGAACCCCGGTCGGGACCAGGATCAGCGTCGCGGTGAGCTCCGTCACCGCCGACAAGAAGACGAGGCAGAAGGCCGCGGCGAGGCCGGGGGCGACGAGCGGCAAGGTCACCCGCCACAGCACCCCGAGCGGCCGCCGGCCCAGCGAACGGCCCACCTCCTCCAGCCCGGACGGGGCGCGCGCCACCGAGGCTCGCACGGCCACCAACGCCAGCGGGAAGAACAACACCGCGTAGGCCAAGACGAGCAGCTCTGGGCTCTGATAGAGGAACGGGAGGTACCGGACCGAGAAGAACACGAACGCGAGCGCGATCACCAGCCCGGGCAGCGCCTGCACGACATAGGTGCTGCGTTCGAGCAGGACGGTGGTGGGGCGGCGATGGCGCACCGCGACCAGCGCGACGGGGAGCGCGAGGACCGTCGCCAGCGCCGCGGCGGCGGCGCTGTAGAGCGCGGTGTGCAGCGCGGCGCTCACGATCGACGTGCCGGGCAGCGTCGTCGAGCCGCCGCGGGCCATCCAGTACACGAGGGTGCCGATGGGAACCCCGAGCGCCAAGCCGCACAGCACGAGGAAGCCGGCCAGGGTGGGGAGCAGGGCGCGCCCCAGCGGGGCGCGCCGAGGGAGGCGCGCGACCTGCGGCCCAGTCCGGCTCGTGCGCACCCCCCCGCGACCCGCGCCGGTCTCGGCGAGCAGCACGACCAGGCCGAGCGCGACGAGCACCAGCGAGAGCGCGCACGCGGCGGGGGCGTCGAATCCGACCTGGAACTCGGTGAAGATCTCGGTCGTGAACGTCTGGAAGCGCAGGATCTCGAACGCGCCGTACTCGGCGAGCAGCGCCAACGCGACGAGCAGGCAGCCGCCGAGGATCGCGGTTCGCGCTTGGCGCAGGCTCACCCCCCAGAAGGTCCGGAGGCGACCCCAGCCGAGGCTGCGGGCGATCTCCTCGTGCGCGGGATCGGCGCCCCGCAGGCTCGCCGCGACGGGCAGATACACCAGCGGGTAGAGGGCCAGCGTCATCACCAGGACCGCGCCGGGGAACCCGTGGACGCTGGGCGCGACCGACACCCAGCCGTACCCGACGATGAAGTCGGGGATCGCCACGGGCAGCACGACCAGCACGGCGAGGATGCTGCGAGCGGGCAGCTCGGTCCGCTCGATGCACCAGGCGGTGAGCGTCCCGATCACCGCGCACAACAGCGTGACCGTCACCGCGAGCCGCACCGTGTTCCAGAGCAGCATCCCGGTGAGATGGCGAAACAGCAGGCTCGAGAGATTGGACCAGCCGACCTGGAACGCTTGGAGGGCCAGGAACGCCAGCGGCGTGGCGAGGAACAGCGCGACGAGGAGGCTCAGCCCGATGAGCAGCCGGCTGCGTCGGCGGCGTCGCGCCGGAGCGGGCGGCTCAAGAGCCGCCCGGTCGGGCCACGCCAGGGGTCCCGCGGGCAGGGTCAGAGGAGCTGCACCTCGCGCAGGAGCGCCACCGCGCCTTGACCGTCACCGATCTGGCTGACGGTCAGCGGCGTCGGTTGGAGCGTGTCGAACGGGCGCAGCGCCTGGGCGGTGCTCACCCCGGAGCCGAGCGGATACTCGTAGCTCTTGCTGTGCGCGAGGATCTGCTCGCCGGCGGCGCTGACGAGGAAGGCCACCAGCCGTTGCGCGGCGGCCCGCTGCGTGGTCGAGCGCAGCACCGCGGCACCCGAGACGTCGAGCACGTAGCCCGGATCGCGGGGGGCAAAGTACGCGATGGCGGAGTGCGTACTGGCCTTCCCGTTCTCATCGACTGACCGGTACCAGTAGTACTGGTTGATGACCCCCAGGCCGACCTGGCCCTGGTTGACCATCGCGGTCAGCGTCTCGTTATCGGGATAGGTGTGGCTGGCAGCGTTGGCCTTGATCGCCTGGAGCCAGCGCACCGCCGCGGCGTGGCCGCGCGACCGTTCGATCGAGGTCACCAGGGGCTGAAAGTCCGTCTCGCCCGGCGCGATCCCGAGCTTGCCGCGCCACTTGGGCGACGCGAGATCCATGATCGACGTCGGGAGCCGGCTCGCCGGGACGATCCCCGGGTTGTAGACGAGCACGCTAACCCGGGCCGAGACGCCGACCCAGTCGCCCCGGGGCGAGTTGTACTGGCTCGGAACCGCGGCGAGGGTGCTGCGAGCGACCGGGCCCAGCAGGCCCTTCTCCTGGAGGAACTCCAGGGGCGCCGAGTTCTCGGTGTAGATCACGTCCGCCGGCGTGTTCGAGCCCTCCTCGGCCACCTGGTTGGCCAGGACGTCCTCGTCGTCGGAGCGCACCTTGACCGTGATGCCGGTCTGGCGCTCGAAGGCCGACACCAGCGTGTCGGTGGTCTGCTCGTGCTGGCCGTTGTAGAGGGTGATCGTCGTCGACGAGGACGCCGCCGCGGGACCGGCCCCGATGGGCACGGCCACCGCCACGCTGGCCACGACGAGCGCGGCGCCGGTCAGGGCGGCCGCGCCTCGAGACCGAGAGGCTCGCATCCACTTCCCTTCCTGGGCTCCAACCGGGTACTAAGGGTAGCCTTACCAAAGTACCCGAGGCGGAGCGGCGCCGTCCAGAGGCCCTGGCGCTCCGGCTGGGCCAGCCCCCGACGGTCCGAGCCAACCCCCGACCACCACCACCACGCCCGGGCCGGCGGTGCCCGGCTGGCCCGCCATCACGGCGTCGACCGGTGGGAGGGCTGAGCGCTACAGGGACCGGAAGGTGTCCTCGACCGCCTCGACCAGGTAGCCGACGTCGTCCGACGTCAACCCGTGATGCGTCGGCAGGGACAGGGCGTGGTCCATCACCCGGTCGGCGTTCGGGAATCCGTCCGTGGGCGCTCGGTGCGGGATCTCGGCGAAGCCGGGCTGGCGCAAGATGTTGCCGGTCCAGACCATGCGGGTGGCCACGTTGCGGTCCGCGAGCGCCGCTTGCAGGTCGGTGCGGTCGACGTCGTCGGCGAGCAAGAACGGGTAGCGCATCCAGGTCGTCTCCGCCTCGTCGGTGGTCCGCGGCCGAGCCAGGCGGTCGTCATAGGCCGACATCGCCTCGTCGAGCCTCCGGAAGTTGTCTCGGCGGCGTCGGTTGAACTCGGCCAGCTTCTCGAGCTGGACGAGCCCGTAAGCCGCCATGATCTCGGAGGGCTCGAAGTTGTAGCCGAGGTCGTCGAACACGAAGATCAGGTCGTAGGGCGTCCCGTCCGCCAGCGGGCCGAACCGGTCCGCCTCACCGTGGCGGCTGCCGAACAGATACGTCTCGGACCGGCGTCCCCAGCGGCGCCGAACCAGACACGCGTCGTGCGCCCGGTCATCGTTGACACCGACCAGGCCACCGTTGCCCGCCGCGGTGACGGCGTGCGTACGCGCAAAGCTCGTCACCGAGACGTCCGCCCGCGCCCCGGTGCGGGTCCCCCGCAGCCAGGAATCCAGCACGTCACAGCTGTCCTCGATGACGACGAGGCCGTGCCGGTCCGCGATCGCCCGGATCCGATCCCAGTCGGGGCAGTTCCCGACCAGGTTCGGGGCCAGGATGGCCCGGGTGCGAGGACCCACCATCTCGGGGATCCGCTCAACGTCGATCTGGTAGGTGTCGGGCTCCACGTCGACGAACGCCGGGACCAGCCCCGACTGCACGAGCGGCGCCACGTCGGAGGAGAAGGTCACCACCGACGTGATGACCTCGTCGCCCGGCACCGCGTCGAGCAGGTCGATCGCCAGTCGCAACGCCGACGTCCCCGAGTTCACCATCACCCCGTGACGCTTCGCCAGCAGCGCCGCGACTCCCTGCTCAAACGCGGCGACTCTCGAACCCAGCTCCAGGGTCGTGGTCCGCAGCACCTCCACGACCGCGTCGATCTCCCGCTCGTCGTGGACAGCACCCGCCTCGGTGATCCCTCGTCGCTGCTCCACCGTGCCTCCCGCCACGTTCTACTCGGCCGCCGGCCCCCACTCCGCTCCCCGGCGGTCAACCGCCAAGACCGCCGGTGGGTAGGGACCGGCCGTACGCCGGGCCCCCGACCTTTCCAGACTCCCGCCCGGCCCGCCCATCCGGGCCATCCCGGCCAGCGTCCACCGGGTCGAGCGCCCGGCCGCTAGGTTGACGGGATGTTCGGCGGAGGAAGGGTCCTGATGCGGCGTGTCGTCGCGGCCGGGGCTGTGGTCACGCTCGCAGCCGGTGCCGTCGTCGCCCTGGCCAGCCCGGCGTTCGCCGGCGAAGTCTCGCTCGTGATCGACGTCACCGTGGTCGGCCCGGTGCCCGCCGGCGCGACGTTCACCGTCCATTACAGCTGCACAACCCCTGGATCGCCCAGCGGCGACTTCATGTACCACTCGGACGGCACCCCCTTCACGGAAAACGGGATCGGCGTCGGCGGGAACGGAACGTGCACCGTCACCGAGACCATGTCTTCGAATGCGGCCAACGTCGCGTTCACGTGCGTCCCCAATGGGACCGCGAAGACCTGTGGAGCGGGCGGCGACACCGTGACGTTCGGCTTAGGTACCTCGACTGGCCCGGCGACGTTGACCGTCTTCAACGCGTACCTGCCGAACCTCACCGTCTCGCCCCAACAGGGATTCCCGGGCCAGCAGTTCACCGTCAGCAGCACCGGCTGCACCAACGCGGTGTTCGGCGGGAGCAGCGGGACCGGGGGGCCGGTCCAGGTGACCGCCGGGTTCACCCCGCCGATCGTCATGAACACCACCGCCGCGGCGACGACCGGCGCCTGGTCGGTGCCGTTCACCATCCCCGCCGGCGCGTCGAGCGGTCCGGTCGCGATCAGCGCTACCTGCAGCGACCCGGTCGCGTACGCCTCCTCCTCCTTCACGGTGCTGGCGGCCGCGACGCCGCTGGTCGCGGCTCCCGCGTTCACTGGCTAGCGGTGCGGCCCGGCAGTGGGGCCCGCCACGGCCGTCCCCACCACCGTCAGACCAGCCGTCGCGTGCATCGCGGCTCGATCGCCGCGACCGTCGTCGCCACCGGCATCGCCGCGCTGAGTTGGGCGTCGCCGGCCCTGGCGGTCAGCGCCTCGGCCAAGCTCCCGCCTCCCGACAGCCCCGCGGCCGTCGCCCAGATCTTCAACCCCGCGCTAGCCCCGCTCGGCTTACATCTGACCCGGGCCATGCTCGAAGCCCCCCGCACTTACGAGGTCGATCCCCGCGGCAACCACCTCGCGCTCTACGTCCAGCCCACCGGCGCGTACACCGCCGCGCAGTATCGACGGAACTTCAACCGCGTCGCCGCGATCTTCCTCCCCGCGGTCTTTCGTCGCTGGCCGGGCCTCGCCAGCTTCGACGTCTGTCAAGAGCCACTTCCCTCGGTCGACAACCGCCCCGAGGCGTCGCCGGTGACCCAGCTCACCGTCTCGCGCCGCGGTGCCGCGCTGATCCGCTGGAGTCACACGCAGCTCAAGCAGATCCTCGCCGCCGAACGGCACATCAACGTTCGGGACCTCTCCGTGTACGTCGACAACCCCGTGCTGCGGGAGCCCGGCTACCAGGGGTCGGGGACGGGGACGGGTGCCTGACCGCGACCGCGGTGCCGCTGGGCGCAAACCTCGCCGCGCCTGAACCGGCGCTGCCCACCGCCCGGCGTCGCGGGCCGAGCGCGGGCGGCCACCGACACCACCCTGGCCGGCAGGTCGGGTCACCGGCGGCGACTAGCGTGACGGACGGTTGACGAGCCGCGTGGGTCGCCGACCCGGTGCCTCGGAAGGGACTGGTGCATGTACGTCGCTGAGTTCAGCTTGCACGCCAAGCCAGGCCACTACGCCGAAGTTGCCGAGCTCTACTCCAGCTTCGCGGCCGAGTTCCTCTCGGAGCACGACGCGCTCGAGAGCGTCCTGGTGGTGGGTGACGAGGGCAGCGGCGTGGTGCGAGGCGTGGGCGTCTTCACCGACCGTCCCGCCGCCGACCGCGTCAACAGCGACTCCGAGTTTGCCGCCTTCAACGACGCCGTCCGGCCGCTGCTGGCCAGTACTCCCGAGCGGGTCGAACTCGAGCTGTTGCACCGCTTCACGAGAACCTGAGCCGGCAGGATGCGGACACCCTGAGCTGGCCGATCCGCTGATCGGAGCGGGCGGGCTCAGCAAACGTCGGGCCGCAGCGAAAACCCCCACCGGGTGTCCGACGTCCGGGTGGCGAGCACCTGAGGTTGCGGCTCGAGTCGAACGCTCTCGCCGCGCCGGCCATAGAGCGATGCCAGACCCGGGCCCGAGCCATCAGCGACGGCGCCACCCGGTCAGGGTCAGGGGGTCGCCGAGGCTCGAGCGGCTGGGGTGCAACGCGGAAGGGGGGAGGGGACGCGCTCCCGGGTGGGCAATTCGCCGGCACCGCGAGCCCGCGGCGCCCCGGAGGGCCCGGCCACCGTCTGGTCTCCGTGGCCGCGGGCGGTGAAGCTCGAGCCGCCGGTGCGGCCCTCCGGGCCCCCGTTCTCCCCGGGCCCGTCGGGACTGTCGTCGTCGAGGTCCGCGCACCGGGTCCTCGGGTCGGCCCGGGCGAAGCGCGGGGTCCAGCCAATGAAGGCCACGGAGGGTCCTCATTCGGACACGTAGCGTGGGCTATCGTTTTTGACGGTGCCGGGGGGCAACCGGTGCAAGGAGGGGTCGATGAGATTCGCGTCTGGCCGTCGCGTTCTTCCCAGATCTCTGCTCGCAGTCGAGGGTTCCGGCCACGCCACCATGACGACCACCGCGCTGGTACCGGGAGAGGACTCCATCGCCGCCGTGTTCCTCGGCGCGCCCGGGTTCCCCTCCCCTGCCTCGACGGCACTCAGGCAAACCAGCGCTGCCACCCCGGTTGTCGCGGGCCGGCTGTTCACCGGTTAGGGGCCGGTCGAATGGTCGAAACCGCCTTGCCGTCTGGAGATCCGTTCCGCGACCCAGGACTTGGGAGCGGGGATTTCGAGATCATCGCCGAGTCGATCCCCCACCTGGTGTGGGTCGCGTCGCCCGGCAGCTCCATCGAGTACTTCAATCGCCTCGCGAGCGACTACACGGGGGTGCAGTTGGGAGCCAGCCGGAGCTGGAATTGGGTTTCGCTGGTCCACCCAGAAGACATCGACCAGGCCCGGCGCACGTGGGCGGAGGCCGCCCGCACCGAGGTTCCCTTTACGTTGGAGTATCGGATCCGGCGCGCTGACGGCGAGTTCCGTTGGCACACGGTCAGGGGCTCGCCGGTGCGTCGCGCCGATGGCCACATCATGAAGTGGATCGGGACGGCGACCGACATCGAGGATCAGAAGCGGCTGGAGGAGGATCTCCAGCGGGCTCAGCGAGAGACTGCTGAGACCATCACCCTGCTCGAAACGCTCCAGTCGGGTTCGCCGGTCGGGTTTGGGTTCGTGGATCGGGATCTACGACTCACCCGGCTCAACGAGACGCTCGCTGCCGCCAGCAACGCCTCCGTCGAGGATCAGCTCGGCCGCCGGGTGCCGGAGCTGGTGTCGGAGGCGATCTGGGCCCAGCTCGAGCCGATCTATCGGCGCGTCCTCGACGCGGGCGCCAGCGTCATCAACCTGGAGCTCAGCGGAGCATCCGCCGACGATCCCGAGCACGTCCATCACTGGCTCGTCAGCTACTACCCCGTGCGCCTCGACGACGAGATCATCGGGGTCGGCATCGTTGCCGTCGATATGACCGAACGCAAACAGGCCGAGGCGTTCCGCGCCGCGGTCACCGACAACATGGTCGAGGGCCTCTACGCCTTGGACTCCGACGGCCGAGTGACCTTCGCGAATGCCTCCGGGGTCGAGATGTTGGGCTGGACCGAAGCTGAGCTGCTCGGCGAATCGGTGCATTCCGCCGTCCACTACCAGCGTGCCGACGGTTCGCCGATCGCCGAGGAGGACTGCGAACTTCTCAAGGTCTGCTCTCGAGGCCGCCCGATCCGCATGACCGACGACGCCTTCACTCGAAAGAACGGCGCCATCGTCCCGGTCACGTATACGGCGGCGCCACTGCTCAACGGCTCCGAGATTGACGGCGCGGTCGTGGTGTTTCGCGATACCACGCACGAACGGGCCGACGAGGAGCGCGTCCAGCGCGAACTCGATTCACTCAGCTGGGTCGGTCGCATCCGAGAAGCGCTCGACGAAGACCGGCTGGTCTTGTACTCCCAGCCGATCGTCCCGCTCGGAGGGCGCGAACCCAGCGAAGAGCTGCTGGTCCGCATGATCGGGCGGGGCGGAGAGGTCATCCTCCCGGGAAGCTTCGTGCCCATCGCCGAGAAGTACGGGATGATCAGCGAGATCGACCGCTGGGTCCTCGGCCAAGCCGTCACGATCGCCGCCCAGGGACGCCGCGTCGAGGCCAACGTCTCCGCCCAGTCGATCGCCCCCCTCTATCTCCTGCCGGTCATCGAGCGCGAACTCCGAAACACCGGCGCCGAGGCGTCCAACCTCGTCTTCGAGATCACCGAGACCGCGCTCATGCAAGACGTGCACGCCGGAGAGGTCTTCGCGCGCGGCCTCGCCGACATCGGCTGCGGACTCAGCCTCGATGACTTCGGCACCGGCTTCGCCAGCTTCACCTACCTCAAGCGGCTGCCCCTGCAATCACTCAAGATCGACATCGAGTTCGTTCGGGAGCTCGCAACCAACAAGGCAAACCAACACATCGTGCAATCAATCATCCAACTCGCTCGAGGCTTCGGCTACGACACCATCGCCGAGGGTGTCGAAGACGAAGAGACACTCGCTCTGCTGCGCGGGTACGGCGTCGACTACGCCCAGGGATATCTCCTCGGGGCGCCCGCACCGCTCCAGATCGCCTAACGCTCCCGTCGCCAACCTCGCGGGCGTTGGTCAGCTGCGGGGCATCGCGGTCGGCTCGACGGCGCGGCCGAGCCCACCGCGTCCCAGACCCGCCGGCCGACCCGACCCTGGTTGGAGTGCTCACGCTGCCCCATCGGGTTCGTGGCCTGGGCGCTTGACCCGTGGCCCCGCCGCATCAGAGGCCGGCCACTGCCTCAACGGACGCTTCGATGACGCCGTCGATGCTCGCGCCTCGTGGGTACACGACGAGACGGTCGACGCCAAGCTCGGCGAACGCCGCGGCCCGATCCCGGGTGAGCCGTCCCCGCGGGGTCACCGTGATCTCGAGCTTGCCCAGACCCGGCCGCCGCTCGACGGCCGAGGCCGCCTCCCGCAGTCCGGCCAGGCAGGCCGCAGTGTCGTCGGGGGACAGCGCGAAGCCGTACCAGCCCTGCGCCCGCGCCACGGCGCGGCGATAGGCCGGCGCGCTGTGCCCGCCCACCACCGCGGGGATCGGCCGCTGGACCGGCCGGGGGTAGGCGTCGACGCCGGCGAAGTCGACGAATCGGCCGTGATACTCGGGATGATCGTCGTACCAGAGGCGCTCGAGCGCGTCGAGGAATTCGTCGGTCACCGCGCCGCGCTGGGCGAAGGGCGCACCGATGGCGCGGAACTCCGGCTCGAGGTAGCCGGCGCCGATCCCGAGCGCGACCCGTCCCCCCGAGAGCACATCGAGGCTCGCCACCTCCTTCGCCAACACGACCGGATTTCGCTGCGGAAGAATGATGATCCCGGTGCCGAGGCGCAGCGTCGTCGTGTGGGCCGCCGCCCAGGTCAGCGCCAGCAGCGAGTCGAGCGCGGGATCCTGGGGGGCCATCGGCGACGGCGACACCTGTGGGTCCGGCAGGACGACGTGTTCGCCGGCCCAGACGGACTCGAACCCGGCGGCCTCGGCCGTGCGCGCCGCGGTCACGAGGTTGTCGGGCTGCGCCGACGAATCCATGTTGATGCTGAACAGACCGAGCTTCACACCCAACCTCTCCTGGGCCACCACCAGTCGGACCGTAGCCTGACCAGCGGGGGGTCGAGTTACTCGGTGATCTCGACGGTGACCGTGTGCACGATGTCGGCCGATGACCGTCCGACGAACAGCAGATAGGAACCCGGGTCGGCGCGCCACCCGGCTCCCGTCCGCTTCGGTCTCCCCTCGCCGGCGCGCTCGGCTGGTGGTCCATCGGCACCCCGGCCCGGGACGGTGTCCGAGCCCGGGTTCCAGTATTGGAAGGCGCGCGGCCCGAGCTCCATCGCGAGGACGCGGGTCTCGCCGGGATCGAGAGTGACTTTCTCGAACCCCTTCAGCTCCTTCGGTGGCCGGCTCAGCCGAGGAGCGACCGGGGCGACGTAGCACTGCACGACCTCGCTTCCGCGCCGTGTTCCCGTGTTGGTCACCGCCACTTCGATGCGGAGGGTCTCCCCCGGCGCCAGGACCGACGTTGACGTGGTCGGCGTTGCGATCTCGAAGCTCGTGTAGGAGAGGCCGTGCCCGAACGGATACCGCGGTGTGAGCATGCGCGCGTCGTACCAGCGGTAGCCCATGAGCAGGCCTTCGCCGTAGCGGACCTCGCCGTTCTCCCCCGGGAAATTGCCGAACGACGGGTTGTGCTCGAGTCGATCCGGGATCGTCGTGGGCAGCCGCCCGCTCGGCTCGGAGGCTCCCGTCAACACGTCGGCGATGGCGTTGGCCATCTCCTGGCCCCCGAACCACACTTGGATGACCGCCGCGGCCGCGTCGGCCCAGTCCATGGTCACCGGCGAGCCCGTGTTCACGAGGACAATGGTCCGTGGATTTGCGCTGGCGACGCGGGCCACAAGCTCGTCCTGGTCTGCGGGAAGATGCATCGTCGAGCGGTCGTGACCTTCGCTCTCCCACTCGGCGTTCGTCCCGACGATCACGACGGCGACGTCTGCGCCCGCCGCGGCCGCAACGGCACGGTCGATCAGGTCGGGTGGTGATGGGAGTCGACATCCGAGCGTGGCGCCGTGCAAGAAGCCCGCCTTCGGGGACGAGTACTCGACCGCGAGGTCGTGCGGGTCGCCGGTCGTCATCTCGATGTCGACCGTCAGCTCCGAGCTGAGCAGGTCGAAGAACGCCCGACCGTCCGGATGTGACGTCTCCCCGTCGAGCATGACCTGCCCATCCACCAGCAGGCGAGCCGTCCCGCCGGCCTGCGCGAGCGTCAAGCGGTGGACGCCGTCCTCCGATGGTGTGAACCGTCCGCGGGCTCTCATCGAGAACGGCGCCGACAGCTGCGCCGGGGGCCCGCCGATGGTGAGGAACACGCCGTCGGCAAAGACCCGACGGTGCAGGGCCGTCCCGGCGGGCGCCGGCCCGGCGAAGTACTCAGCACCGAATCCCGGAGCGCCATCGGGTTGCGTGACGCGCGCCGGACCGATCGGCTCGGTCCTCCGCGCGATGTCGCAGCCTCGCTGGTAGCAAACGTCGACGTTGCCGAATGCGGCGCGGATGGCGTCGAGTGGGGCGATCCGGTAATGCGGAGCGAGCGCGGCGGAGCCCCCACCCATCATCTGCACCCGCTCAGCATTCGGGCCGATCACCGCCAGGGTGTGGAGCGTCCCGGCGTGGAGCGGCAGCAGCCCATCGTTGCGGAGCAGCACCATCGATTCCGTCGCCGCCTCGCGCGCCAATGCCCGGTGCTGCGGTAGGTCGACCGACTGCTCCTCCCCGGCGGGTCCGTCATCGAGTGCCCCCACCCGGGCCAACGTCGTGAGTAACCGTCGGGCCTGGTCGTCCACGAGCCCAGACTCGACGTCACCCGCACGCACAGCATCGGCGAGGTGCGACCCGAAGAACCGACCAGCTGGACCCGGCATTTCGATGTCGAGGCCGGCACGAGCCGACTCGATCGTGGACCCGCCGCTGTACCAGTCGGTCATCACGATGCCCTCGAACCCCCATTCGCCCCGGAGGATCTCGGTGATCAGCTGGCGGTGCTCGGAGCAGAACGGCCCATTGAGCCGGTTGTAGGCGGTCATGATCCCGAGCGTGTGGCCTTCTCGCACGGCGATCTCGAACGGGAGGAGGTAGAGCTCGCGCAGCGCGCGCTCGTCGATCACCGAGTTGATGGTCTGGCGCTCGAACTCGGCGTCGTTGCCGACAAAATGCTTGACGGTCGTGATGACACCGCGGGACTGCACGCCGCGGACGAAGGCTGCCGCGGCCTTTCCCGAGAGCAGCGGGTCCTCGGAGTAGCACTCGAAGTTTCGCCCCGCGAGTGGCGACCGGTGGAGATTGACGGTCGGTGCGAGCAGGACCCGGCAGTGCTTCGTGCGGGCCTCGTCAGCCAAGAGCGTTCCGACGCGCTCGATGAGATCAGGATGCCAGGTCGCGCCGAGCGCCGAGCCGCACGGAACGCACACCGCGGTCCCGTCACCCAACCCGAAGAGCGCCTTGCCTCGGGCTCCGTTCGGACCATCGGTGACCGCGGGCGGGACGATTCCGAGCCGCTCGACGCCAGCCATCGAGAACAAGGCGCTGCCTGCGGTGAGCGCCGCCTTCTCGTCGAGCGTCATCTCGTCGAGCAGCCGCTCGACGTCCGGCTCACTCACCCCTGGTGTCGGACTCGCTCGTCGTCGCGCACGAGACAGTTCTTAGCGCAGATGTCCCGAAGGAACCTCCCCGGCGTGCCAGGGCCGGGATCGCCCCTGGCGATCCTTGGGACTGCAGGCTGTCCGGTGCCTCGCCGAGGACGCCCGGCGAGGCGATCCCGTAGCGAAATCGATGGCACCCGCGCTTCCGAGTCGACCCCCACCCGGCACGAACTCGAGCCACGCTGGCGCAAGTCTGAGCGCGCGGTGATCCTCGCCCTGGACATCCGTCAGCCGTCGAACAGGGCGCAAACCGTCCGGTCTCTGGATGCCCAGGCTCGACCGGATCGAGGAACCGGCCGTCTCAGGCAACGCCGTGGGCTCGCCTGACCCGGGGACGCCCCCCACCTCCCCAATCCCCCACTCCCCCCACACCCCCCCAATCCCCCCAGTCAGACGCCGGTGAGCCCTCAGGTTGTCCTTCCGCGGCGTCGATCATCGGGGTATGACCGACCTCCGGGACACGGAAACCGAGGCGTCCCTGCCAGGCGGAGCTCGCTGGCGGCTTCCGTGGGCCGGCACCGATGAGCGCCCGGGCCGCCGCACGCTGGCGCCGCATCACCAGGTGCAGCTGTTGTGGCTGCTCACGCTCCTGGCCGTTGTCGCGGTGGTCGTCACCGGTCCGTTCGCCTTGAACAGCGCGGAAAGCGGCATCAAGACCGCCACCTTGCGGCTGGTGCCCGCGTCGACGCAGCTCGCGGCCGCGACGGAGAACTACACCGCCGGGACCGCAGAGCTGTTGGTGGTCGCCCAATCGACGGATGCCGCGGCACGCTCGGATGGACTCAACGAGCTGACCACCTTCGACACCGCCGCGAATGCGGCGTGGAAGAACTACCAGCGCTTCTCGGCCAACCTGCCCGGTGAGGCGAAGCTCCGGACGAACGTCGCGCTCGAGACCCAGCAGCTCTCCGCGACGGGCGTTGAGTTGCTCGCCTCGGCGTCCATCTCGCCGGCCGCGGTGGCCACGTTCACTGCACTCGCCGCCCGTCAACAGCAAGGTCTGGTTCAGCTCCAGAAGCAATACCAGACGGGCATCAACGCCGCGGTGACGCTCGCGGATCGCCAGTACGGGATCCGCAAGCGCGATCTGCTGATCGTCGCCACGATTGTGCTGCTCCTCACCATGATCTCGTTCAGCATCGTGACCCGCTCGATCCGACGCCGATACCACATCCAAGTCGACGAGGTTCGCCGCAACGAACTCGAGTCGGGACTCCAACGGGCCCTCGAGATGGTGCGCACAGAGCAGGACTGCTACACGCTCGTGCAGCATGCCATCGAGCAGAGCGCACCCAGCCTCCCGTCCGAGTTCCTCGTCGCCGATTCGAGTCGGGCCCACTTCCACCAGGTGATCACCACCGATCCCGCCGGCGGGCCCGGCTGCCCGGTCATGTCTCCCGACGAATGCCCGGCCACCAACCGGGGGCAGACCCAGAAATGGCAGTCGAACACCGCGCTCGACACCTGTCCGTATCTCCGAAACCGCGACACCGGCCCCTGCTCGGCGGTGTGTGTCCCGGTCAGCATCGCCGGCAAGACGATCGGGGTGTTCCACGCCACCGGGCCCGACCACGATCCGCCCGACCCCTCCACCACCGGGGACCTGGAGCTGATCGCCCGCAAGACGGGCGAGCGCATCGGCATCCTCCGCGCCTTTAGCCGCACCGAAGCCCAGGCTCGCACCGACCCGCTGACCGGCCTCCTGAACCGCCGCAGCCTCGAAGGCGCCGTCCGCGACCTCACGGCGGAGGCGCATCCATACGCGGTCGCCTACGGGGACCTGGACCACTTCAAGCTGCTCAACGACGTTCACGGCCACGACACGGGTGACCGGGCCCTGCGCCTCTTCGCTCGGGTGTTGCGCGACAGCGTGCGACCCAACGACATCGCAGCCCGGTACGGCGGCGAGGAGTTCGTCGTCGTGCTGCCCGACTGCGCGATCACCGACGCGCACGCAGTCATCGACCGGGTTCGTACTCGCCTCGGCGACGCGCAGCGCGGCGGGACCGTCCCCTCGTTCACAGTCAGCTTCGGGCTCGCGCCCGGTGACGTCAATCTGGCCTTCGGCGAGATCGTCGAGCAGGCCGACGCCGCACTGCTCCGAGCGAAGGCCGAGGGCCGCGACCGCGTCGTCCTCGCCGGCGAGGCCGGCGAAGCGGCGGACCCGGGCGCGGCCCACGGGCCCACCGCCGAACTGCACCCCACCCCCTGAACCGTCGTCGTCCCGATCCGGATGGTTTCGGTGTCGTTCGCCTCGCCGCGCCAGTCGAGGCGACGCGACCGCCCCCCTTTCACCTGGTTGCCACGCTGCCAGGCTCTCGGACCGGCGCGGGGTGCGGGCGGTGCGCTGCCCTTTCGGTCAAGCGCGGGGTCATGGGTGCCGAAGCAGACGAAGGAGGAAGCAGAATCTGTGATTCGGGGTGGAGAAACCATGGCCCACGGTGCGGGCGAGACGCCGCGATCGAGCTTCTCGATCGGTGAGCGCGCAGTCAGCCCGCTGCTGGGCCGCTTCGAGAGTCTCCCCGGGGTCGCAGCGGGCGCCGTCATCATTGGGCTGTTCGCGGTCACGCTGACGTTCCCGCGGTTTGGTCAACTTGAGGCGCTGCTGGCGCTGTGGCTGTTTGTACCCGTCGTGCTGGCTGCGATTCGGTTCCGTTCCCTCGGAGCGTTGGTCGCCGCCGTGCTGGCCCTGCTGCTCGCCGGCCCCCTCGTGGCGTGGCATCCCGGGCCGTTAGTGGCTGTCGACGCGCTGGGCTGGATCGTCGCGTTTCTCGCCTTCGTTGCGATGGGCCAATTTGTCGCGGTGGCGGTGCACCAGCCCCGCGGAGCTCGCCGCCAGGAACTCAAGTCCATCCGGGCGGAACGGTCCCTACGGCGGGCGCTTGCGGACGCCCAGCTTGCGGTGCACTACCAGCCGATCGTGGCGATCATCGGGCGCCCGCACATCGAATCTGCTGAGGCGTTGCTGCGGTGGCGGGACCCCGCCGCCCATGCTGGGGCGCCCACGGAGCTGGTGGCGGCGGCCGAGGGCAGCGTGGTCATGCAAGACCTGAGCCAGTTCGTCCTCAACCAAGCCTGCGCCCACATCGCCCAGTGGGCAGAGCTGTCCCCCCGCCGGTTCGTGATCTCGGTGAACCTGTCGGCGAGCGAGTTGGATGACAACACGCTGCCCGCCCGTATCCAAGACGTCATCACGCGAACTCACATTGACCCAAGCCAACTCGGGCTCGAGATCACCGAAACCGCGGCCATGGACGATATTCGCCACAGCATCGAACTTCTCCGACAGATCCACGACCTTGGCGTCCGCCTCTCAATCGACGACTTCGGGACCGGGCAGTCCTCCCTCGAGTACATCCAACTCCTGCCCGTCGACATCATCAAGATCGACGGCTCCTTCGTCGAACCCCTCTGCGAAGACCCGGTTCCCACCAAGCTCGTCTCGACGGTGATCGAACTCGCCCACACCATGGGACTCCAAACGATCGCCGAAGGCGTCGAGACCGATCAACAACTCGACGCACTACGCAACATGGGCTGCGACTACGCCCAAGGGTTCCTCTTCAGCCCCGCCCTGTCACCCGACGACGTCACCCAATGGCTCCACGACCGCCAGACCAACGAGCCGAGACGCCGACTCGCGCCCACGCCGCCCACCTCCCACCGCTTCCCCGCCGTCGCATAATCGCCGCCGACGGCCCGCGGGAACCGACCACACCGCAGGCTCGTCGACCCCGCACCCCAGTGGACCTTCTCGGGGTCGGCGCGTGCGCGCTACTGAACTCAAGCCTGCCACCTCCACCTTGTCGGGCCGCCCGGCGGTCGCGACAGCCCCGGTCACCGGCTCGATTCGCAGAGGGAACCCCGATGGTCCGACGAGCAGCGATCCGTTCCCTGACTCGCAACGGTGGCGACGCCCGTTCCTCACAGGGAAGCGCCCACTCGGGGATCTCGCGTGGACCTGATCGGCACGGGTTCGCTGGGATGCTGATGGGATCTGGAGGCCGCGTCCCCAGCGCTACCTCGGTACCAGCTCGCACATGGACCCGCCCGGCCTGCAACACGCGGCGTTCCCGGTCCGGCATCTTCAGTCCGCCGGTTTCGGCCTACCTGATGCAACGAGCAACGCCTCCCACGGGTTGGCTGCGTTCGCGGCACGATCTCGGTCGATCGCCCACAGAGCCGGCGAGGCCAGGATCGCGGCACACAGCTGCGGTGGCGGCTCGAAGCTCCCCCCGAGTCCTTCCAGCACGTCGTACGTGTGAAGGACGACCTCGTACATTGCCCGGGCCGCCCAGTCGGAGAGGTCAAGCTGCTGGACCCCGTCGGAGGCAGTGACCCCCGCGGGTGTGGCGCGCAGCACTGCGGCGAAGGTCTCGCCGACCGCGCCGAGCGCTTGGACGAGCTGCCCGGGTGTCGCGCTGGGCAAGGCATGCAATTCCTGGAGGGCCAACCAGCCATCCTGAGCGCGACCAGCAAGTTGCAACGTGTAGGAGAAGACGCAATCCACCATGTGGTCAACCGTCTGCCAGCAGCTCCACTCAACGCTTCCCGCCCGCACCGACCAGTCACCCTCCACTACCGAGGTCAGCGACTCGACGGCCAACGTGACGACAGCGACAATCCCGTCAACGCCAGCGGACGCTGCGTCACTCACCGCCAGGGACCTCGCCGCCCGGAGCCCAGGGCCCGCCCGGGACGAGAGTCCGATGTCCAGTGATACGGGATCGACGCTTGCTCGGCGTGTTCGCCGATTCTGTCCCGGTCGCGCGACTGTTCGCGCCTTCGAGGCCAGCGCAGCGATGATCCCATGCGGGAGGCGGGGCCTCCGCTCCCCTGGGCGACCGGAGCGGCCTGCTCGGGTTGCTCCCTGGTCACGAGCGGGAGACGCCAGCGAGGTCTGCCGGCTGACCGTCGCCCACGACCGGCGGCGCGGGGACGCGAGCCCCGAGCTCGACGACAGCCTGGCCGATGCTCCGCTCCCCCCTAACGACCTGGCTCGAGGCCGGCGAGCTGCTGACCAGGCCGGGATCGCCGCGATACGGCCGAGGCGCTCTCATCCCCCGGTGGTCTTGGATGTAGAACGCACGACGAGGCGGCGCAGGGCCCGCAGCTCACGTTTCATGCTGCGATGGAGGTAGGCCTTGACCAGCAGCGCGAGCGGCGCAACCCACGGGGCGAGCACGTACTGCTCGTAGTGAATGACCGTGCACTGGTCGGCACCGAGCGGAGTGACAACAAAGCCGCCTTCCACGGTCGCGTCGGCTGGTGGGACATCGGCGTCGCGGCTGTGGAAGCCCGCGGGATGGAGTTGGTACTCGAAGCGGCCCCGCCAGGGCACGCCGGCGAAATGCCCCCGCACGTCGTAACTGCCCTCCTGCGGGCTCCGGGGGTGCACCACGACGGCGTCGGCCTTGACCTCGCAGCGCTCGACGTTCTTGAGGTCCCAGACGGCAGACAGGGCGGCGGATGGCGGGCACGCAAGCTCCAGTGCCTCGACGACGGTGACTCTTCGGGCCATGGCGCCTCCCTTCGATGCCTGGCAGTTCAGGCGGATCAGCATCTCGTCCAGCAGGGCGCTGGCGCGTCCACGTCAAGCCGACAACTTGCGACGCCGGCTTCGGGAGCGCCAGTACACCACGGGCACCCTCTCCTCAGGCCACCATGCTCGGGCGCGACCTTCCAGGCCATCAGGCTCGCCGTGCTCAAATCGGGTGCCCGCCGAACGGCTTCGTCGGCGCCAGGTTGGCCTGCGCTCTCCTCCAGCGGGCATGACTCAGAAACGCACCCGCCGGTGGCGGCATCGTGGCGCGCGCCGCTCCCTCAACACGGTGCACGGCGGCCCTCGTGAACCCGCCACGAAGTCGGCCACGGCGTTTCTAGAGTGTCTCGCGCTGCCGCAAGAGGCGGTACGCGAGCCAACCCGGAAGCACGGGAAGCCAGTATCCGATCAAGCGCGCTGTGAGCACTGCCGCGATGGCCGGCGCGGTTGGCGCTCCCACTTGTGCGAGTCCGGCGACAAGGGCGGCTTCGAGTGCCCCGAGTCCTCCTGGAGTCGGTGCCGCCGCGGCGAGCGCGGTGCCGGCCACAAAGACGGCGACAACCGTAACGACTGGCAGGTGCACGCCCAACGCTTCGAGTGAGGCGACAAGGACGAAGGCTTGGGCACTGGTCACGCCGGCAGAACCACCCAGGAGCAGCAGCAGGCGTCGAGGGGATCGAACGATCGCCGCCACATCAGCGCGAGGCCATAGTGCGGCGAAACTGCTGAATCGCCGGCGCCAATTCCAAACCCCGAGGATGGCAAGCGAAACCACGATGAACACTGCAACGGCCCAATACGCATCGAGGTCCGGGGGGCTCGGCAAGCGCAGGCTGGACCGAAGACCTACCAGCGGAAGCAGGATCGCCAGCATGAGCACGTGGACGACGAACCCTGCCGTGGCGTCGGCACCCACTGCCGTGACTGCCGCAGAACGCTTGGACCCAGCCCGCTCCAGGTATCGGACGTTGGTCGCGACGCCGCCGAGTCCGGCTGGGGTGAGTCGGTTGGTGAATGCGCCGGCCAGCTGCACGACGCTGGTTCGACCTAGCGCCAACGGCTGCGGCGTAGCCCCAATGAGCGCGACTGCGGCCATGACGTAGCCGAGAGCAGCACTGGTGGCTGCAAGCATGAGCCACGCGATGTCCGCTCGGCGGGCGGCGTTGAGGGTTGTTTGGACGTTCCCGGCTTGGGTCAAGAGCAGCGCGAGTGCGACCAGGCCGAGGAGCAACGGGCCAAGATTACGGGTCAACACTCGGATTGGTCGCTGAACCGCGTCTGGCGGTTCGGTCCCGAGCCCGGCGACCATGGCCCGAAGATCTTCGAGCCTTAACGGAGTTGCGCGCAACATCGCTCGCGTCGATCGTGAGAGTGCCAGCGGCTGGAGATGCGGAAGCGCGTCAAGAAGCGCCGATGCCCCGACGACGTCTCGGGCCGCGCTGACCGCAGTAGCAGGGCCAACGATCGTTGCACTCGAGGCGAGCAATCCCGCGATGTCGTGTTGCTTGTCGTCGGCGGTCGGATCGAGGCGCGCGCGGCGCAGGTCGACGCAGCTCACAAGGCTGGGCCCGGCGACGAATGCCGAGGCGCTCGGATTCCCGTGCGCAAGCCCTGCGTCATGCAGTCGTCGCAGGGCTTGCCATGCCCCGGTCAGGGTCCCGGGGTCAGCCACCGCGGCATCGGCGAGTGGCTGACCCGACAGCCACTCGCGCGCGACGACGCTCTCTCCCTCGGCTAGACGTGCTGTCCAGTACAGCTGGGGAACGGGGACCTCAGCGCGCGACGCCACCATCAGAGCCAACGCCTCGTGCTCGACGGCATGGTCAGGGCCGCGGAGGTCCCGGCCATCGTCGCGATCGCGAAAGGCGATCAGCCTCCACGCCCGATAGAGCCAATCGGCCTCGCGACGATCCCGGTCGACGACCCGCATGTGCAGCATCGTTCCGTCGAGTTCCTGCACCCGGAAGCTTGCTGGTGCGCCCGGGAGCGGCTCGACGGCGGCCATCGGGTGGCCAATCCTGTCGAGGCGCACCGACAGGGCCCGCGGGTCGGGCAGCCCGCGCGGGGCTCCCAGGACTAGGTGGAGCGCCGAACCGACGATCCACCCGATAGCGAAGCCACCGATGACATCGACTGGAAAGTGGGCGCCGACGTAGATGCGTGCCACGGCGACAGCACCGACGAGGAACCAGGCCGACCGTCGGCCTGACCTACTGAGGTATGGGCTCGCGACGGTGGCAAGGGCCGCGGCTACCGCCACGTGGGTCGACGGGAAGGCCAGTCCGGGCGTCACCGCGCCGTGGAGCACGGCACCCGAAACGCGCTCGTCGAGCAGCCGTTGAGCGACGAGCTGCGCGAGGACCTTCGCCACTATCCATGCGGTGATGCCACCGATTGCGAGCAGCCGCGCGAGGCGCACGCGGCGCCCGAAAAGGCAGACCAGCGCTATCACGGGCACCGCGGGAAGCGCACCGAGTTGCATCAATCCGATCAGTGGCGCCCCTGCGGCGCCAGGCAACTGGTTGATGAGACGAAAGAGGTTGATCTCGATTGTGCTGGTTTCGACCGACGTTGCGGTCAGGGAGGCCCACAGCAAGACGGCCAGACCCAGCACGATCCGCACGGCATCGGTGGAATCTCGGCGCGTGGAACTGCGAACCGGCTGCGCTCCGCCCCTGGGCGCGACGGCCGGCTGCAACCTCATGGTGGCGATCGGCTTGGACCTCCCGTAGGGCGAGGATCTCAGGCTCCCAAACGCCGATCCTTACTGCGTCCAGCAAACAGCCAAGAAATGGCTAAAACGGGCGCGGTTGGGGGCGGTGTTGATCCCAGGGCTGGCGGGCTGGAACGCAACGCGACCGCGCCTCCTACGAGCTCTCCACGCACCGAACCTGTCTCATCCGGCACTCGACTGCAGGCCACCACGCGGCGTCAAGGCCGTCGTGTCAGAGTGATCAGCACACCGCGGTGATCAGCAAACGCAGGCCGGCTATCCCGGCCGGCACTCTCGCGAATTTCGTGTCTTGGCGTTTGTCACTCGGGTGGGGTGTCGGCGTCCTCTGCCATCCGCTGACCCGCCGTTTCTCGAATTTGGCGCGCTAGCTCCGGCTGCTTGGTCAGGAGGCGGCTGAAGGCGTGTCGGCTGATGAATGCGATCGCCACCGGTGTCCGAGCCATGACCTTGGCGGTCCGGTGGGCCCGCTCGTCGAGCAGAGCGACCTCGCCCACATAGGCCCCCGGTCCGAGCGTCGTGACCACTCGATCGCCGCGGATGATGTCGACCTGCCCTTCGAGCACGATGAGGAACTCGTTTCCGGGTTCTCCCTCTTTGATCAGCATCTCACCGGCCGGCTCTCGAACGCGCACAGCGACGCGCGCGACGTGGGCGAGATCCAACTCCGACAGGTTCTCGAATAGTGGAACTGTCCCGAGCTGATCTTTGAGTGACACGCGGCGACGCAGCATCAGCTGCTCCCATCCAAGCGAGATTGCGACCAGACACTCACGACTGGAACCATTTGGAGTTGGTGGGAGTGCCACCGTGACGCTTCCCAGCCAGCCCCGCGATCGAGAACATTTGTGTGATCCGCGCGGGCGTTGGAGCGCGGCGGGCAGTCACTGCCAGGTCCAGTCTCGTTGCGTGGGAGCCGGCAACGGGAGTCGCGGCGTCTCGCCCGAGCGGCATCGGCCGTCGCGCTGATGGCGGCTGATTTCGCTGGCGAACACGTCGAGTGTGCTCCGGACGAATCCAACCACACCGTCGGGATAGTTACACGCTCCCCGCCCGATCACGATGTCGCAATAGCCGTGGAGCCTTTGCAGTGTGCCGCGATCCGGGGTCTCGGTGGCGAGGCGAGTCAACGTGTCTGCCATTGCTCGCAGCCCGTACACGCAGGGCCCGCATTGGCCGGCGCTCTCCTCAGCCAGATACCGCGCCACGCGAGCTGATGCGGTGAGGCCACATGCCCGGGCAGGGAAGGCATAGATGAGCCCGCACCCCAACGAGCCTCCGCCCACCTTGAGTGCTGCGTGGGTCAACGGCAGATCCCACACGTCGGCCGCCCGGAGCCAACTCCCGTAGTACCCGCCGACGAGCATCGCGGCGAGCTCCTCGGTCGGCCCGCCAGCGGCCATGATCGTCGAGCCAAGCGGAGTCCCGAGCGCGATCTCCGCGACGCCCGGTTGGGCCACGGCGCCGGCGACCGTGACGAGCGTCGATCCGGGCTCGTCGGAGGTCCCCAGACGGCGGAACCATTGGGCGCCATAACGGGCGATCAGCGCGAGGTGGGCCAGGGTCTCAACGTTTTGGACCAGCGTTGGTTGGCCAGCGACCCCGCGCTCCGAGATCCGGGGCGGCACATATTGGGGCTTGGCGACCCCCGTGTTGACGTAGTTGACGACGGCGGACGCCTCCCCAGCGACGTACCGGCCGGGCGGCGCGACAAGACGAAACGACACTGGATCGAGCTGAGCGGCGTGGCGGGCCGCGATCGCGTGGGCAACCGCGGCCAGGGCCCGACGTGCTGGGCGTTCGACCGCGACGATCACTTCGGTGGCGCCGACCGCTTCGGCCGCCAACGCGGCGCCGTCGAGCACCAGATGGGGAAGGCCGGTGAGGAGCAGCTTGTCCTTCTGGCTGGCTGGCTCTCCCTCGGCCCCGTTCGCGACGACGACTCGAATCCCGCGATGGTCTGCGACGGCTCGCATCTTGCGAGCGGTCGGAAACCCGGCGCCGCCCCGGCCTCGAAGGCCTGCCTGTTCGATGGTGTGCAGCAGTGGTCCCCGCCCGCGTCGGTCGCTCCCCCGCCACGGGGGCGGCCCGTAACGCTCGAGGTGCTCGCCGAGCTCCACGGTGGCGTCGGGGCGGTACGCCTCGAGCAGGCGCGGGAGACACTCGGGCGCTCGGCGCTGATGCCCGATCGGAACCCCGGTCTCGACGAGAGTCATCGCGGCCCTGGTCGGCTCACGGTACGAAAACCGGATGAGTAGCGTCGCGCTCCGAGATCATCCGTATGGAGACCCTCAGCGCGGAGACCGACGAGGACCGCACCGGGCGCTCGCCGCGCGCGGCGGATCAACGTGCATCGGACCGTGGCGCCAGGCGCTTGCTCGGTTCGGACCATCAGCGTGCGGTTAGCCCTCCGTCTCGGTCGCCGCCTGGACACCGCCGGGCGGGATCAGCCATCCGGTCATCAAGGCTCAAGGTCTCGGTCGGCACGCTACGGGTCCGATCTCCAATGAGCATCAAAGGCAACTCCAAGAGTCCGTAAAGATCCGAATTGGTGACGCCGACTCGCCGGGTTTTCGACCATCCCCTGGTGGACCGCTCCAACCGTTGCGTGGCGCCCGCCAAGCAAAACCATCGACTCGCCCCGCCACAGCGTTCCACCGGGCGAGGTCAGTGGGCGGCGAAGAGGGCGAAGAAGTCCCGTTCTCCCGGTACGAGGTACCGGTCGTCGGTGCGTGTCATGGCGGGGAGGAGCTTGACGCCGTTGACGGCGTAGGGGCTGGTCGG
>Ga0182024_10000251_pt1 | contig 132854 bp, 122 predicted proteins | sample P32metaG_FD_120480 | JGI IMG/M metagenome (GOLD analysis project Ga0182024, IMG submission 120480) | Permafrost microbial communities from Stordalen Mire, Sweden - P3-2 metaG (Illumina Assembly) | ecosystem: Environmental > Terrestrial > Soil > Wetlands > Permafrost | place: Sweden: Stordalen... | reverse complement strand
TTCCGTCGTTGGCGGAGGCGATTCCGAAAAGGCCGTCAAGTCGGCCGGCGTGGCGGATAAGATCTCGCATATTTCCACGGGGGGCGGCGCGTCGTTGGAATTTCTGGCCGGGATCGAGCTGCCAGGCGTCGCCGCTCTGCCGGAAAAAGCCTAAAAAAGGAGCGCTATACCGCAGATTCCGGCAGCTAACAGCGCCCAACCAGCCAGCAGAGAATGATCGATCAGGAAACCTCCAATCGCGGGCGCGACAATGGCTGCAATCGAATTGAGCGACTGCGTCAATCCCAGTACTACTCCTTGTTCGGACCGGCCGGCTTTCTGCGTGATCAGGCTGGTCAGCACCGGACGAACCACTCCTGTACCTGAAGACGAGACGGCCGTTACGACCAGTAGCAGAGGGATGGCATACGTAAACCCGAGCGCGGCCAAGCCCACTAATCCGCAAAAAAATCCTACCCGCACCAGCCTCAGTTCCCCGAATGCTTTTACCAGCCTGCCTATCAGCCCACCCTGCAGGATAACGCCCAGCACGCCCAGGTACGCGTAGACGTAGCCGACTTCTTTCGGCCCGAACGGATGTCCATGCCAATCGAAACGTCTCTCGGCAAACAAAGGAAAGCCCGACATGAACATCGAAAATGCCAGAGTGAAAGCAAAGAATTGCCACAGCCTTGGCGCGAGGTCAGGTTGGCGGAAATATCGGACGTAATTGCCCCAATCGAGTACAGTGAACTTACGCGGCGTAGCGGCATCGGCTGGCTGTGGCTTAGACGAAGGCAACAGGAAATAAGTGGCAAGTATGCTGGTGGCCGAGAGCCCCGCTGCCGCAAAGATCGGATATTGATAACTGTATTGCGAAAGGTACCCGGATATGCCGGGGCCGATCAAAAATCCCATTCCGAATGCGATTCCGATCAAGGCGAACGATTTTGCGCGCTCCTCGGGCTTGGTGACATCTGAGATATAGGCTTGCGCCAGCGACAGATTGCCTGCCGTCAGCCCATCGATCACGCGCGACAGGAAGATGATCCAGAGCGCGTTGGCGTAAGCCAAGATCAGGAATCCGATGAAAGTGCCTAGCTGGCTGACCAGTAACAGCGGGCGGCGGCCCATGTGGTCGGACATGCGGCCTAGCATCGGTCCGGCGATCAACTGGCATAACGCGTAGGTCGAGACCAGTAGCCCGACCACGGCCGGGGAGGCCCCGTATTTCTCGGCGTAAAACGGCAGCAGGGGCAGAATGATGGTGAGGCCCAGAACGTCGACGGATACAATCAGGAAGATGGGAACCAGCGGAGATTTAAGCAAGCAAAGTCAGTACGATAGTAACAGAAGCTCGCGTCTTGATATGGCCGATCAACTTTATCTTTCCTTTTGGCTCCGTAATCATACCGAGCTGACCATGCTCCGGCACTACGAAAAGCTTTTGAAGCTCTTTCCCTTTTCCCGGCTGGCCCGGCAACCTTCCACTTTCAAAGTCACCGCGGTAAATTACTCGGAAGCGCCGGTGCTGGAGATTCCATTTCCCCCGCCCGTGGCAATCGAAGACGTGCTCGCGGCCGCCCAGGATTTTCAAAACTCCGATTCCAGTTACAGGCTGGAAACCTGGTGGGATCTCTGGCAGTTCGACCAGCAATGGGAGCTGGCGCCTTCGCGCGTCGCGCTGTCTTGCTTCGCGCCGGAGTTTGATCGGGAAGGCGGCGAGCATCTGGCCGTCGAATTTGGAATTGACGCGCATTTTCTGCCGCAGCCGGAGCTTCCCAACAGCCTGCGAATGATCCAATCCAATATCCAGAGCTTGCTCAAACTGGTTCATGACCTGGATGACGCCCTGCCGGTCGAAACCCGCCGGCTGTGGTCGGAGTCGGGAGATAATTTTTCGGATAAACTGCACCAGGCCCTGTCCACGGCCGGGTCCTGAACCGGGTGGTCACGGGCTCGCCGGCTTGTCCTTGCTCAACAACTGCGCGACCGCGTCAGCCAGCATCTTAGGGGCGAACGGTTTCTGCAGAAAAGCCACCTGTTTTTCCAGATCTTTCGGGAGGCTGGCGAGAAAGAAAGGCGATCCGCTACAGATCAGGATACGCTGGTCCGGGCGGATTTCGAGCATGCGTGTCAGCAACTTGTCGCCCGGGATATCCGGCATTCCTAGATCGGCGATCACCAGATCGTAGCTCCGCGGGGCGTTTTCGAAGCTATTCAGAGCGTCCGGGGAAGCATTGAAGGCCTCCACTTCGTAACCCAATCGCCTCAGGTATTTTTCCAGCAGTTGGATGAGCGAGACTTCGTCTTCTACTAGCAGGATTCTGGCTTCAGGCACGCTCAAAAAATAGCGAGCGGCGTCGAGCCCGGGCTAAACGCCAGGCCAATCGTCACTCGGTTGGAGTTCTTCAAATAAAAAGAGTTTTGCGTCGTGTAATAGCGATAGTCATAACGCATTTCCAGATGGATGGCGCGCCCCAATCTGTAGGTCCCGGCGGCACCGAACAGAAAATCCGTTAGCTGCCCGAGTTGCTGGCCGAGCGCGTTCATCGTACCGTAGTTGGCGTAGAAACTGGCAGCCAAGCGGCGATAGCCGGTGTAGGAATATGACGCGCCACCCGAATTCTCCTTCGATGTCAAGTACACTCCATTACCGGGCGTCACGCCCATGGAGTAACTGAGGATAAACGAAGAGCGATCGAAGCGCCGGATTAGCCGCCCTTCAAAAGTCGGCACATAAGTCACCTGGGCAAATGTGACCACGGAGAAGCTTTGGCCGACGATGACCGCAATCGCGGGGTCGAGGGGAACTTGTGTCAGCCCCGAAGTATACACCCGTATACCTCCGGCCTGCATGCTGAAATCCCACTTGCGGCTCACACCGATGGCATAGCCGAGAGTCACGGTCTGCATGTTCGAAGATCCGAAGTCCTGCTGGAAGTCGAAGCGAGTATATGCATAACTCGCGGATAGCGTCTGCCGCTTGGTTATCCGGTACGCCGCATTCGCGCGCGCGCTATATCCATCCAACCCAGCCAGCGCCAGCGAACTTTGTCGAACGATAAACCCTTCTCCACCGAAGCCGAACGACAAACGGGCGGTCTTCTGCCAAACCATGTCAACTCGCGACTGCAGAAAATTTGTGCGGATATCGAATAATTGATTGGCTGGAACGGCAAACAGATCGGTGCTGGTTAGCGGCTCGTATGCGAATGCTCCATTAGCGAGTGAGGTTGTGCCAGCTGTCTCTTTCAGATCCAGAGTGAAGTGCCGGGATAACACATGACTGTACGCCAGATTCAAAAACTGGTCCGTGCCGTTAAAGTATGTATGGTCCGTGTAGTCGCGATAGGTGCCCCGGTATTCGAGGCTGAGTTTGTCATGGCGCCACGTTTTTGTCCCGATCACGCCAAAGCCAATCTCGACACCGTACGCTCCATAACTCGGAACGCCCCCTTGCGGATTCACCACTAAGGGTGTGAGGCCGGAATCATAGACTCCGGTTATGTCAGCGTAAAAGCGGAAGTCCAGCAGCTTGCCCCCCCGCTCCCCGATCAGACTCTTGTCCCGGCTCAAGATGGAAGGGCCCGCATAGGTCTCCTCCTGATCCTGGGACGTCTGATCCTGCGTGGGCTGATCCGGTTGACTCTGGTCCTTTTGGTCCTTCTGGTCCGTGCTCTTCTGATCCTGTCCCTGAGGCGGGTTTTGCGCCCACGCGAAGGCAGCTGCCCACAACGCCATGCCGACGATTCTTGCTCTCAACTCCGATGCTCCTCTACCCGATACGACAAGTACTATTCTGCTACAACTCAGCTCCGCTATGATCGGCTGGTATGCGCTCTCACACCGAACATCTGACTTTCAACACTCAACACCATCGTCAGTACATCAACATTACTGCAGAAGTGAACGCGGCCCTCAAAAAGAGCGGCGTCCAGGAAGGCATGATCCTGGTCTCCGCGATGCACATTACAGCGGGCGTTTGGGTGAACGAGGCCGAGGACGGCCTGCTGGCCGACATCGATGAATGGCTCGAAAAGCTGGCGCCGTATCGCGAAAACTACCGGCATCATCGTACCGGCGAAACCAACGGCGACTCCCACCTCAAGAGCCTGCTGGTGCACCACCAGGTGATCGTGCCCGTAACGGCTGGAAAGCTCGATTTTGGCCCCTGGCAGCAGGTTTATTACGCGGAATTCGACGGTCAGCGGCCGAAACGCGTCATTATTAAGGTAATGGGCGAGTGAAGCGCGCGGCCGAGCTCTACCGGTTTCTGAAAGGAATACTGCCGTGCGCGGCATTTCCCAGATAGGGAACCAATGAAACGACTCTTTCTGCTGACCGCCGTTTGCATGGCGACTGCGCTGGCCGCCGATATTCCGATCCGCGAAGTGATCCTTTATAAGAGCGGCGTCGGTTATTTCGAGCGCTCCGGCTCGCTCCGCCCGGGTGATTCCGCGCGCCTGGATTTCAAGGCCTCGGACATGAATGATGTTCTGAAGTCTCTTACGCTTGACGACCGCAATGGCGGTAAGGTCTCTGGGCTACGCTACGATTCGAGCGAAACGCTGGAGCAAAAGCTTCTGGACTTTCCATTTAAGCTCGGCGACCATACCGCATTGAGCATGTTTCTGGACCAGATGAAAGGCGCGCGCGTAGAAGTAAGGTACGGCGCCGAAACGGTCGTGGGGGTAGTCGTAGGCGGACGACTCGTGGCTGCCGATGACAAGCGCTCCGAGCGGGAACAAGCCGTTCTGCTGCTCGATTCCGGCGACCTGCGGACCCTGGATCTGGCTGCCGCTGGTTCTATTCGCTTTGCCGACCCCAAGCTACAGGCGCAATTGAAGGATTACCTGGCCGTCGTCAATCAATCACGATCGCTGGACAGACGCAGCATCTATATCGATTCCTCCGACGCCAAGGAGCGGCAGATCGAGGCCAGTTACATGCTTCCAACGCCGGTCTGGAAATCCAGCTACCGGCTGGTTTTCAACGACAAAACAGAGCCGACGCTGGAGGGCTGGGCCATCATCGACAACACCACAGGAGAAGATTGGACCAATGTGGTCCTGGCGGTGGTTTCCGGCCGGCCGGTCTCCTTCGTCAGCAAATTATATGAACCGAAGTACGTCGCCAGGCAAACGGCGGAGTTGCCGGAAGATCGCGCGGCCGGCCCAGTTGTATATCAGGGTGGGCTCGGCGGCGTGCTCCTCGGAGGTATTGCTGCTGGGTCCGGAGCCGCGCCACCGCCGCAACTCATGGCGATGGGCAAAGCGCAAATGACCACCGGCGCCATCAACGGTCGAGGCGAGGACCTGAAGGAACTTGTCAGCAACGTCGCGATGAACGTAGACTCCGCGGATTTAGGCGAGCTTTTCGAATATCGCTTTTCCGCGCCGGTCACGGTAAAGAAAGACGAATCGGCGATGCTGCCCTTCCTGCAACAGAAGATCGGATCGCGCAAACTGCTGATTTATTCCGAAAATTACGGCGAGCATCCCATGAACGCCGCCGAGCTGACCAATTCTACCGGCAAAACCCTGGACGGCGGACCGATTACCGTGTTCGAGGCGAACAGCTACGCCGGGGAAGCCCTGATGACCACCCTCAAAGCCGGCGACAAGCGTCTGATCAGCTACGCCGTTGACCTTGGCACGCGCATCACCACCCAATTCGATACCAGCCGCAATATCGTGCGCGAGATTCATGTAAATCGTGGGATGCTGACGGCGCGGTCGGCCATGCAGGAAACTAAAACTTACACCATCCGCAATGTGGACCAGAAGCCGAAGACGCTGATTATCGAACATGCCGAGCGCCCTGAATACAAGCTCCTTAATCAGAAACCGTCGGAAACGACAACCACCGCGTATCGTTTCGAAGTGAAGCTGGGAGCCGAGTCCACCGAGAAGTTTCCGGTGACCGAAGAGCGCGTCTATGACACCACCACGGCCGTGTCCAGCTTGACTCCTGACGTCTTGCTCACGTATGTCCAGAACAAAGCGATTTCCGACGCCGGCCGCCGGCAGATTCAGCAGATCATGGACCTAAAACGTCAGATCGCCGACCTCGACAACCAGATCCGGCAGCTGGACGGCGACGTCAACAACCTGACTCAGGACCAGAATCGCATTCGTCAGAACATGATGAGCTTGAACCAGGTGAGCGGCCAGCAGGATCAGGTGCAGAAGTACGCGCGGCAATTGGCCACGCAAGAAAGCCAGTTAGCCAGCACGCGCGATCAACAAAGCGACTTGAAAAAGCGGCGGACCACAGCGGAATCGAGTCTGAGCGGGCTGATCGAGAAGGTAGAGTTTTAGTCCGCTGGCTTAACCTTCTCCCGGACGTTGAACTCCAGCTTCCAGCGGCGGCCGTCGCGCGCTACCGACCAAAGCTGGAGCATGCCGGTCTCGGTAACCACCGTTTCCAGCGTGACCGGCAGGAACTCGCCCGATTTTCCATCCGCCGGCAGACAGACTTCCACTGGCGACAGTTCTTCCAGGTCGTCGCCAACGTCATCGAGCATCGCGCCAGCGGCGTCATTCTTCCGCGTGGCCGATTGGAAGAAGCGAAACTCCGCAGGCTCGCCGACCACCAGGCTAAATTCCCGCTCCCGCAACTGAGCCGAGCTGCCTTCTTCCATCCCGAAAGGAGCGACCGTCAGCGCTTTCAGCGGCGCGCGCATCCCGGGCACGGCCGGCATCGCGCTTTCGATTCCGACGTAGTAAGTGCGCGGCACGCCGCCCCGGATGCGTACACCGCGCCCCGAACGGGCCAATCCATAATAAGCAGCTCCACGCGCTACCGCGTGCATCAAGTCCTCGCCCACTAACGAAACGGCCGGCTCTAATCCTTCCTCCTGGAGCCAGCCATTCAGAACCTCCAGAATCCGGCGCCGCACTAAATTTGCCCGCAGCACGCCGCCGTTGAATAACACGTGAGTCGGCGCCGCCAGTCCGCTGGCTCCGCGACGCACCGCGCCATGTTCGGATTGCGCCGCCTGCTGTCGAAGAAACCGCGCCAAATGCCGCGTAATAGCTGCATCGGCGGCGTACGGCAGCCCGATTTCGGCTAACCCGGTCCGGCGGCGCTGCGGCATATCTTGACTGGATACGGAAGGCAGGAAGCCCTCACCCAGGATTCGATCGACATCCTCGCGCAGCAATTTGGTCTTGATCGTGCCGCCCACCAGCCCGGTCCCGCGGCCCAGAATCGTCACCGGATGTTCGCGCTTCTTGTTATCCGGCTCAAGCAGCTTTTCTTTGGCCAGCCGACATTGCTGCCATAGCGCGTTCAACTGCATCATGTCGAGCTTGGCGCCTTGCGCGCTGAGTTGCTGTTCGAGGTGCCGCGCGAGCGCGAGATCGACGTTGTCCCCCCCTAACAGGATGTGTTCTCCCACCGCGATGCGATCGAGTTGCAGTTCCCCGCCCTCTTCAGTGACCGCGACCAGCGTGAAATCGGTGGTGCCGCCGCCGATATCGACTACCAGGATCAGGTCGCCCACCCGCACGCGCTCGCGCCAGTCCGGATGCCGCTCGATCCAAGCATAGAACGCAGCCTGGGGTTCTTCGAGCAACAGAAGATTCTGATAGCCGGCCTGTTCGGCAGCCTTCAACGTCAACTCGCGAGCGACGGCATCGAACGACGCCGGCACTGTAACAAAAACTTGTTGCTCCGTGAAGGGAGCGTCCGGCATCTTCGAATCCCAGGCCGCGCGTAGATGCTCCAGATATCGGCGCGAAGCTTCCAGCGGAGAAATCTTTTGAACTCCTTCGGGAGCGTTGGGCGGGAGAATCGGCGCGGTTCGATCCACTCCGGCGTGGGACAACCAGGATTTTGCCGATGCTACCAGGCGGCTGGCGACTTCCGCTCCGCGCTTCTGCGCCAGTGCGCCCACCACGAACGGCGGTGCATCGTTCCAGGGCAACATCGTCGAGCCGGCGGGAAAGTCGGCTGATCCTGGGATGTACAAGAATGACGGCAGCAGCGGTTCGTCGCGCACCTCGCCCGGATTCACCAACTGCGGGATGCCGAGCAGATCAATGGGTTGAACCTCCCGCGAATCGCCGCCCTCGGGCGCATAAGCGACGGCGCAGTTGGTCGTCCCCAGGTCGATACCGATTACATATTTGTGAGACAAAGCAGGTTTAGGGCCTATGTGGAGCAGGTCTCTGTGACCTGCTTATTAAATTGTGCCACAGGCTAAGATGAAGCTTTGCGATTAACTCTGATCGGTTACGGCAACGTGGGACGCGCATTCGCCCGCTTAATCGAGCGGCAACGCGCCGCTCATCCATTCAGCATCGTCGGAATCCACACCGCTCGCCATGGTACCGCTTATGACGACGCCGGGCTAAAGATCGAACCGGCATTTGGTCCGCCCGCGAGCTCGGTGGACGAGTTTCTCGATCGCGCGAAATCGGACATCGTGGTCGAGATCACCACCCTCAATCCAGCAACCGGCGAGGCCGCCCTATCGCATATTCGCGCGGCTTTCGCGCGCGGCAGGCACGTGGTGACCGCCAACAAGGGACCCATCGCGCACGCTTATGCCGCGCTCCGCGACGAAGCCAAGAGCGCCGGCGTCGAGTTCCGTTTCGAATCCACCGTAATGGATGGGGTCCCGGTCTTCAATTCCGTTCGAAAAAACCTGCCTGGCGTCAAAGTGCTGGGCTTTACGGGCGTGTTGAACTCCACCTCCAAAGTGGTGATCGCGGCCATGCGCGAAGGCAAGTCGATGGAAGATGGCATCGAGGCCGCGCGCCGCTTGGGTATAACCGAAGCAGATGCCAGCTACGACATCGACGGCTGGGACTCGGCGGCGAAAACCGCGGTGCTGGCAAATGTATTGATGGATGCGCGCGTGACCCCGCACGATGTCGATCGCCGCGGGATCGGCCGCCTTACACCGGAGCGAGTGCTGAAACTAGCAAACGGCCGCAAGACGGTGTGCCTGGTCAGCCGCGCGCGCACCACGCCCTCCGGCATATGGCTGCGCGTGCGGGCTGAGGTGATCGATGACACCAGCCTATTGGCATCGGTAGAAGGTACATCGAACCTCCTTCTGCTGGACACCGACCTGATGGGAACCATCGGGATCATGGGGATTGCCTCGGGTGTCGAACAGACCGCTTACGGCGTGTTCAGCGACGTGGTCGATATAGCCGGGACGCCTCGTCTTGGGAATTATTCCGGGGCGGCCGGTTTCGAAGAGAAGCGAAACAATTCCCGCGTACAGCCGTCGATATATCGAAGGATTGCATCATCGAAAACCATGGCGGAAAACAAGAAATGCGCTCACCCGGCCTGCAATTGCATCGCGTCGAGCGATAGCAAATATTGCAGCCAATATTGCGACGATGCCGGCGATACAGTAGAACTCGCCTGCAACTGTGGTCACTCGAGTTGTGCTGACGAACTGACGCCCAAGCGTTGATTTTCGATTAGCCGTCGAACGTCGCTGGATCTTCCGCTACAGCCGCGGTTATTCCAGTTGCTTGTGGAATCTCTGCACGCTTAGCCATAGAATCGTAACGCCGAAAACCGCCAGCGCCACCATCTGGGGCCAAAGGGATTCGATGCCGGCGCCCTGCAGAAAGACCCCGCGAACGATCTCCATAAAGTACCGCACCGGATTCAAAAAGGTCAGCCATTGCGCCAGCTGCGGCATGTTGCGTATCGGAAACGTAAAGCCACTCAGCATGAAGAACGGCTGGAAGAACAGGCTGGTGGCCATCATCGCCTGCGTTTGTGTTTTCGAAACGGTGGAAATGAACAGTCCGGCGCCAAGCGTGGTGAGAAGGAACAACAACGTCGATCCGAACAACAGCCAGAAGTTTCCGCGGAATGGAACGTGGAATATCAGCAGAGCCGCCGTCATTACCAGCAGCATATCCCAGATCCCCACTGCGACGAATGGCAGCGTTTTCCCGATAATCAGCTCGCCGGGACGAATCGGCGTCACCATTAGCTGCTCCATCGTTCCGATCTCCTTTTCGCGCACGATGGCCATGGCCGTCAGCGACAGCGTCACCAGCGTGATGATATTCACGATTACGCCCGGAATGAAATAGTTCCGGCTGCGCAGATCCGGATTGAACCACACCCGGCTGCGCGACGTCACCTGCGGAATGGATTGTTGCAGCGCGCCTCCGGCATCCTCGGTGGCTGCCACCAGCTTGGCGTTCTGTTGATGGCGCAAGGCTTCGTTAGAATAACGCAAGATCGCCTGGCTGGCATATCCGGAGACGATGGAGGCCGTGTTCGAATTGGTTCCATCCAGCAGCACCTGCACGCTGGTGGTGCGGCCGCGCTCGACATCGCGCGCGAACCCGGGCAGTACCCGAACCACGCCGTCCACTTGCCCGCGATCCATCATCCTCTGCATGGCGCGTTCGTCGTTCGGCATGCCGGCGATGATAAACCGTCCGGAGCCTTCGAACTCCGAGAGAAGCTCGCGGCTTTCCGGAGTGCGGTCCTGATCCATCCATGCGATCTTGGCGTTGTCTACGTCCAGGCTGGCGGCATAGCCGAAGATCAGCAACTGGATGAGCGGCGGCAAAAACAACATAGAGCGCATACGCGGGTCGCGGAGCGCCTGAATAATCTCTTTTCGAATGATCCTGCGCATTCTTTGTCTCATCACGCCACCTTCTGCCGCAGCTTACGCGTCGCAAAATAAAATACTGCCACGGCATAGGCGATCAACAGCAGCAGATTGAACCACAGCAGTTCTATACCGATCCCTTTGAGGAAAATCCCGCGCGAAATCTCCATAAAATAACGCGCCGGCACGATTAGTGAAACCACCTGGATCACGCGGGGCATGCTGCCGATCGGGTAAATGAATCCCGAAAGCAGAAACGCCGGGAGGAAAGAAAGCAGCGTTCCCATCTGGTACGCCATGATCTGGGTGCGAAACATGGCCGAGACCATGATGCCGAGTCCTAGCGCACCGAACAGAAAGATCGCGCTTGAAGTGAGCAGCAACAAAAGGCTGCCCTTCATGGGAACGTCAAAAACGAAAATGCCCACCACCAGCGCGATGATCATGTCCGCCGCCCCCACCACAAAATAGGCGGACAATTTCCCGAGCGCGATCTCGCTGGGCCGCGCCGGCGTCGACAACAACTGTTCCATGGTGCCGTTCTCCCATTCGCGCGCGATGGTGAGCGATCCGAGATTAGCCGCGATGATCATCACGATGACGACGATCAGCCCGGGAACGATAAAGTTTCCCGAAAGCAGATCCGGGTTGTACCAGACGCGAACGTCCGGAATAACACTGGCGGGGACGTATCCAGCCGCGGTCTGAATGGGCGCCTGCAGCCGTTGCGAATACAGCGACACGATGCTTTCGGCGTAACCTTGGGCGATCGCGGCCGTGTTGGAGTCGCTGCCGTCGATTAGAAGTTGTACTTGCGCTGGCTGCTTCAGATCGATGTCCTTGGCGAAGTGAACCGGGATCACCACACCGAGCAGGCAGTCGCGCCGGTTGATGGCCTGCTCAATAGGACGATAGCCGCGTACTTCTTCGACCACATGAAAATAGCGCGAGCCCTCAAAATCCTTCACCAAGTCCCGGCTCTGCGGCGACTGATCGAGATCGTAGACAAAGGTCGGGATGCGATCGACATCCAGGCTCAGCGCCCATCCGAAAATCAGCAGCATCACCAGCGGCTGCAACAAAGCGGCGAACAGACTTCGCCCATCGCGGAGAATGTGCAGCATTTCCTTGCGCGCGATGGCCCGGGTACGGCGGAAACTCATGCGGCGTTTTTCTCCTTGTCTTTTTCCTCTTTTTCAATCAGGCTGACAAATACGTCCTCCATGCTTGGCAGGATGGGTTCCAGTGTCACCACGGAAATTCCCGCACCCTCCAATTCGCGACGGATTTGCGGAATTGCCACACTTGGATCTTCTACCTTCAGGTGCAGCCCGCCGCCGAACACGGCCACGTCCAGAATTCCGGGCTTCGCCTCGAGCACGGTCATACTTTTCAGCAGATCCGACGATTCCAGATTCAGCAAATGGCCTACTCCGAGCGAGGTTTTCAATTCCGCGGGCGAGCCGAGCGCGATAACACGCCCCCCGTACATCAGCGCTATGCGATGGCAATATTCGGCTTCGTCCATGTAATGCGTGGTGACGAAAATCGTGTGGCCGGCGGCGGAAAGCTCGTAGATCAGATGCCAGAAGTTGCGCCGGGCAATCGGATCCACGCCGCTGGTCGGCTCATCCAGAAACAAAATGGGCGGTTCATGTAAAATCGCGCAGCCGAGCGCGAGCCGCTGTTTCCATCCGCCCGAGAGCAGCCGCGTCATCATCTTCCGCTTGTCCTCGAGGCCGGCCATTTTGAGGACGTAATCGCGGCGCGCCGGCAGTTTTTCGGGTGAGACACCATAGACACCGCCGAAAAACTCGATATTTTCCTCCACCGTCAGATCGTCGTAAAGCGAAAACTTCTGCGACATGTAGCCGATGCTTTTCTTGATCTCCTCGGATTGCGTCGCTACATCGTAGCCTCCCACCGTGGCCTTCCCGGAGGTAGGGGCAAGCAGGCCGCAGAGGATGCGAATGGTGGTCGATTTACCGGCGCCGTTGGGCCCCAGGAAACCGAAGATTTCACCCTGTGCGACATCGATCGAAACATTGTCGACCGCGACGAAATCGCCAAAGCGCTTCACCAGCTTATCAATGTGAACGGCTGGGCCGGAGCGGTTAGGCCGCATTCTGCGCCTCTTCTTTCCGCGAAAGCGCGATGAACACGTCTTCGAGCGACGGCACAATGGCGCGAAAGCCGAACGGAATGACCTGCGCAAGGCGATCGGGGGAGGTGATTTTGGGATCGACAAACAGGTGCAGTGCGACGCCGGCGGGCTGCACGGCCAGGACGCCTGGCTGCGTTTCGAGAATCTCCATGGTCCTGCGATGGTCCTCGGAAGTGATCTCATACACTGTTTCTCCGATACCCCGTTTCAGAGCCGCGGGCGTATCGCAGCGGATCATCTTTCCGCGATACATGAAGCCCACACGATTGGCGCGTTCGGCTTCATCGAGATAAGCAGTAGTGACGAAAACGGTAAGGCCGCCGCGCACCAGCTGGTAGAGAATCGCCCAGAAATCGCGCCGCGAAACCGGATCGACGCCGTTGGTCGGTTCATCCAGAAACAAGACGCGCGGCTTATGCAGCAGCGTGCACATCAGCGCCAGCTTCTGCTTCATACCTCCCGATAGCTTGCCCGCCGGGCGTTTGCGAAATGGCTCCATGCGCGTCATCTGCAGCAGCCGCGAGCCCATTTCGTCGCGCTCGCGCCCCGTGATGCCGAACAAATCGGAGTAAAAGTCCATGTTCTCATGGACGGTCAGGTCCGTGTACAGCCCGAAGCGCTGCGCCATGTAGCCGATCTGATCCTTCATCTGATCCAGCTCGCGCGCGACGTCATGGCCGGCCACGATGGCCTTACCTTCGGTCGGGTCCATAAGGCCGCACAGCAGACGCATGGTAGTGGTCTTACCGGCGCCGTCGGGCCCCACCAGGCCGAAAATTTCGCCCTCGGCGACATCCAGATTCAGATGATCAACCGCGGTCAATTCGCCGAAGCGGCGCGTGAGATTTTCGGCATGGATCACGACGCTCATAAGATGATTTCAGCGTCGACGGGCATGTTGTTTTTCAGTTCGTGGCTCGAATTATCTACGTCGATCTTGATCCGGTACACCAGCTTGACGCGTTCTTCCTTGGTCTGGATCTGCTTGGGCGTGAACTCCGCCTCGGACGCGATGTAGCTGATCTTGCCCCAGTACGCTTTTCCAGGGAACGAATCGGTGGTCAGCTTTACCTTTTGTCCGAGCTTCACGCGGCCGAGATCGGTTTCGTTGATGTAGGCGCGCAGCCAGGGATGCTCCAGGTCGCCGATGGTAACTATCGTCGTTCCGGCGCCCAGAACCTCGCCCGGTTCGGCCGATTTCACCAGCACAACCCCGTCGATGGGCGTACTCACTTCGGTGTCGGCGAGTTGAGCTTCGGAAATACCCACCTGCGCGCGGGATCGATCGATGTCATCCTTGCCCGCCACCAGTTGTTCTTCCTTACGCTTGAGCTCCAGACGATTGGCTTCGGCAGTGGCGACGGCGGCCTTGGCGCGCGCGACGTCGGCCCGGGCGCCCGCGATATCTTCCTTGCGCGGGCCCTCCCTAACCAGGGAAAGCTTCTCTTCTGCCTGCCGGTCTACAGCTTGCTGGCTGTCGTACTTGGTGCGCGCTTGATCGTACTGCTGCTTGGAAATATCTTCGTTCTTGAAGAGCGTCTGCGCGCGATCCCAATCCAGACGAGCGAATTCAAGCTGCGCCTTGGCGTCCACGACCCCGGCCTCAGCCTGCTGAATATCCTGCGTGCGGCTCCCGTTCAGCAGCTCTTCCAGCTTGGCTGCCGACTGATTGAGCTCGGCCTCGCGCGCCGCAATGTCGCTTTCAAGCGTGGCCTTCTGATAGGCGATCCCGGTCTCGAGCTGCTGATAGTTCGAGACTGCGCTTGCCACGGACGCTTGATCGCGTACCCTCTGTTGCCGGTAGATGACCGGATCCAGCGTCGCGATTAGCTCGCCACTCTTTACCCACTCGCCTTCGTTGACCTTGCGATCGATCATTCGCCCCGCCATTTTGAACGAGATATCCACTTGCATGAGCTCGAGATTGCCGGATACGAAAATGCGATCGCTGGGATTGGCGTTGTGTACATGCCAATACCACCACACCCCCGCGCCGATGGCGGTAAGCAGCAAAATTATGGGGATTCTTTTCTTCATTGGTTCACGTACTCCTGGATTCTGCCCGTGGCGGTCGCCAGGTCGATGCGAGCCACATTGTAGTCGTACAGCGCGTTAATCAAATTATCGCGAGCGCGATCGAGCCGTGTCTGGGCATCGGTAACCTCGAGCGAGTTGGCGACACCGGCCTGATAGCGCCGTTTGGCCTGCGCTAACTCTCTTTCGGAAAGATCCTCGCCTTCGCGCGCAGTAGTCACTTCGGTGGCGGCCGAATTAATGCTGTCGAAGGCCAGGCGCACGTCCAGTTCCACCTGCTGTTCGAGGTCGCGCGTGCGAGTCTGCTCCTGGCGGTATTGCGAAAGACTTTCCGCCCGGCGCGCGTCCCGCAGCCCACCGTCGAACACCGGGACGCGAAGGGAAACTCCGTAGTCATAGGTGGGCTGCGCGCCCACGACCCCGGCGCCGATGGTGCCATAATTCGCCGATGCCGCGACCGACGGAAGCCGCTCCGCCTTGACGGCGCCGTAGTTCAATCGCGCCGATCGCTCGCGATCCTTTTGGGCTTTCAATTCCGCGCGCAGCTTACGTGCTTGCGTTAGCGCGCCCTCGATCGTGCCGATGTCGGCGGGATGATATTCAAGCTTGTCGGTCAGCTCGATGGCCGCGTCGAGCTTTAGTCCCATGCTGCGCATCAGGTTCAAACCGGCGCGCCGGCGATCGTTTGCCGCGGATACCAGCCGCTGCTTATCATTGGCGAGCTGAACGTCGGCGCGGACCACATCCAGACCGGTTCCCGTACCCGCATCCTTCTGTTGCTGGGCGAGAGTAAGCAGCGCCTGTGAGAGTTCGACATTGGCCTGCGCGGTGTCAAGCGCCGCCTGGGCGCGGAGTGTCGTCACATAAGCGCGGGCTACCTGATCGGAAACCTGGTTCTTAGTCGCGTCAAAATCGGATTTAGCGGCTTGGATGTTGACTTTCGCTTCCTGATATTTTCGGATGGAGCTGAAATCGAAGACGCTCTCCGACGCCGTGGCGCGTGCGTCGAACACCGAAAACGGCCCGACGATCGTAGGAATGCTGAAGTTGAAACCCGCCGGAAAATTAAAGAGAGAGCCAAAGCCATAGGCGTGAAGATTGGTAGTTTCGCGCTGGTCGCTGACCGATGATTCCAAATCCGGCAGGAATGCGGCCCGCGATTCAAGCCTGCGCGTTTCGGCCTGCCTGATGGATTCCTGCGCCAGCGCGACGCGTGGGCTCCCCTCCGGCGCTAGCGCGATTTCCACCGCCCGCTTCAGGCTCAATTGCAGCATGGGCGTCTCCACTCGTACTTCGGTTTGCGCCAGCGCGACCGCAGCCAGACTGAAAATGAGCAGCGTGCGCACTTACATCGCCTCCGTTGCACGAAATCCCGCTGCCGCAAAGGTCACCAGCCGCGCCAGAACCGCCGGACGGTCGGTTGGGTCGCATTTTCCGCCGGTCAAGTCCGGGATATGGACCGATCGCGCCATAATGTGAGCCATCGCCCCGGCGGTGAAAGTCAGACGCCACAAAATCTCAGTTTCGTTTAGATCGGGCAAAGCCTTTTGAAAAGCGGCCGTGAATTGTTGTGCAACCGGTAGCATGTGCTTCTTGAAGAGCTGGACCCGGCACACATCCGGCGTCGCCAAAATACGGCCAATCAGGGGTGCGACCAAGGAAACATCCTGGGCAATGATAGGAGACAGAAACGCCATCAGGATTTGTTTCAGGGTCGGATCCGGCCCGGCTGCGGCAAGCATTTCGCGCCGTTTTTGGTTAATTGGCTCGACCCGGCGGGCAATCACGGCAGCGATCAGGCTGTCCTTGGACTGAAAGTGATAATTTACGGCCGCGAGATTTACGTCGGCTTCAGTGGTAATGTTGCGTAGCGAGGTAGTGTCGAAACCTTTATCGCCGAACAACTTCTCGGCGGCATCGAGAATGCGGGTTTTGGTGTCTAACGCTCGATGGGTCATACGTATGATTCAATCATACGACTGCTTTAATACCCAAGGCAAGCGTTTTCGCGGGGACTGTGGTTAAAACATTGATTACGCCTTGTTCAAATCTCGATAGCTGGGAAGTCCGCCGGCGGCCTCCGCGTGTGTAATTGCGCGAACGATGGCCTGGGCTATAGCCTCGGCCGCTATCGCGCCAATCAGCCCATGGTTCACGTTCACCTTCAATGTTCCCGTGGCCAGCGCAAATATCGTGTCTCCGTCGGCTGGCGTATGCACCGGATTGATGGCTCGCGCATAGCCGTCATGCGCCATCTGCGCGACTTTGGAAACTTGAACCTTTTCCATGGTCGCGTTGGTGGCCACCACGCCGATAGTCGTGTTCGCGCCCGGATTGAGTGCCACGCGATACCCTTTCATTACCTCTGCCATGGAATTGCGGAAGCCGCCGCCGGGCGCCCGCGCACCCGCCATGATCTTGGCAGTCTTGGGGTTGGTCACGTCGCCCACGGCGTTCACGGCGACAATAGCCCCGACCACGATTCCGGTATCGCCGACTTTGATGCTGGCCGAACCTAAGCCCCCCTTCATGGCGAACTCTGGCCCGAACATTTTGCCGATGGTGGCGCCGGCTCCCGCGCCGACATTGCCCTGAACCACCGGTTCGCTCGTCGCAGCCAGACAGGCCTGGTAGCCCGAGTCGGCATTGGGGCGAATCTTGAAATCTCCGCCGAATCCCAGATCCATCAGAATTGCCGCCGGAACAATCGGCACCACCCCGGCGCCAATCTTGAAACCGATCCCCTTGCTCTCCAGATAACGCATGACGCCGGTGGCAGTATCCAGACCATAAGCACTACCGCCCGATAGGATCACGGCCTGGACTTGCTGGACCGTGTTGATCGGGTTAAGCAAGTCGGTCTCTCGCGTTCCGGGCGCGGAGCCGCGAACATCCACGCCAGCCACCGCTCCGCCTTCGCACAGAATCACGGTGCAGCCGGTGGGACGGGTTTTGAGGGTGTGATGGCCGATCTTGATTCCCTGGACGTCGGTGATCGATCCGGGGCCTAACCAGTCGGTTGAATCCGCGGCGCGGGCGGAGGTGGCGTGCTGAGGCGGATCGGGCATAGCGTCAGCGAACTTGCTTGCGCCGGCCGCCACAGTGACTCCGAAAAGCCGTCGTGCCAGCTCTCTACGGTCCATATGCCTCCTCCATTTCGACATACCTCCTTTATTTCGACGCTATCTTAAATTTACGCCGTTCCGAGCAGACGCAGCGCCGTTAATGCCATCACTTTTGCTGAGTTCACTAAATCGTCGATGAGCACATATTCGTCCGGTTGATGTGCTAAATCCAGAATCCCAGGCCCGTAAGCAATGCAGTCCTGCACGTGACCGATGCGTGTCACATGCTTCTGATCGTAAGTTCCGGGGCTCGCCACCAGGGGCGGCTTTTTACCGAGCACTTGTTCGATGCTCGCGGAAACCGCGGCAATCAGCGGGCTGGATGGATCGGTCTGCGTTGGTTGCACGATCATCAAATCTTCGATGCTGTACTGAAACGCGGGGTCCCGTGCCTTCAGACCCGTCAACAGATCGTTGATCTCCGAGCGGACCTGTTCGATAGGTTCCTCGGCCAGGAATCGCCGGTCAAAAATCGCCCCGGCGCGATCGATTACGCACGGAGTTTGGGTTCCATTTTCCGGCTGGCCGCCGAAGACCGAGTTGATATTAATGCTCGGGCGGCGCGACCCGGCAGGTTCCACCGGCATTTCCGTGACGCGCCTCGCAAGGCGGGGCTTGAGGTCGTGGTTGATCTCGTAAATCAATTCGCCCAGATGATCAGCGGCGTTGATTCCCAGATAGGGCATGCTGCCGTGACCGATCCGTCCGTGCTGAACCACCTTGAACCAATACACTCCCCGGTGGCCGATACAGATACGGTCCACGTTAGAAGGTTCGGTGATCATGACGAAATCGGTGCGGTCCCGATGAATCAGCCCGCGTTCAGCAAGACAGGCGACACCCGCAAATCCGCCGCTTTCTTCGTCTATCGTTCCACTTTGCTCGACGGTTCCCGCGAGCTTTACGCCCGCCCGCCGGATCGCTTCTACGGCATACATCGACGCCGCAATACCCGCCTTTTGGTCGGCCGTACCGCGGCCATAGAGCTTTCCATCCCGTAACAAAGCGCCGAAGGGTTCAACCGTCCAGCCCGCGCCTACCGGAACGACATCAAAGTGACCGTTGAAGTGGAGCAACGGCCGGGGCTTGTTTCCGCCCATACTGCCAATCACGTTAATTCGCGGATGCATCGGCGTGTGCTCCGGACGCTCCTCGGCGACTATGAACTGGACGGCATATCCGAACTCCCGCAGCTTTGCGCCAATGAAATTCGCTCCCGCCGCGTACTCCTCTCCGGGCGGATTGATCGTCGGAATTCGCACCAGCTCCTGCAGAAACGCCACCATCTCTCCGGCAGTCGCGTCCACGGCTCGAAGTACCGTTTCATCCTTACAATGAGTCACCGCCGTTGAACTCATGTCGTTGAACTCATATTAAAGCGGCGGTTCGAATCGACCGTCGATGGCCGTCCATCCGCCGTCGACGAACAATACGGTTCCGGTGATGTAACTGGCCGCGTCTGAGCAGAGAAAAACGATCGGCCACGCTATTTCTTCCGGTTGGGCCCAACGTTTCATGGCTGGCCGATTGCCATAAGCCGCGTACCAATCCGGACTGTTCTTGATCGGTAGGGTGAGAGGTGTTTCAACCACACCCGGCGCGATCGCGTTGACGCGGATGTTTTTCGACGCCAATTCGACCGCGAAGCCCCGCGCTAACTGTACCAGGGACGCTTTGGTTGCCGCGTAAATCCCCTGGCCCGGCTCCACCACCAGCGAACGGATGGACGACGTCAGGATGATGCTCCCGCCGCCATGGTCGCTCATGACCTGGGCGACCGCTCGAGCGATGCGAAAACTCCCTTTCAGGTTCAGGTCGACCACACGGTCCAGTTCTTCGTCCGTGTAGGTAAGCAGCCGTTTCCGTACGTTGACGGCTGGAGTCGCCACCAATATATCGATCTTGCCATGCTCCTTTTGAATCTGGTCCACCTGCTGCTGAACACTGTCTTTGCTGCGGATGTCGAGCATCCGCGCTTGAGCTTGAAATCCCGCCTTCACGATGCGATCGGCGGTCGCCTTAGCGTCTTCAAGTTTGACGTCCGCGCAAATCACGGTAGCGCCGGACTGCCCTAGAGCAATCGCCGTGGCCTGTCCTATACCCGAGCCGGCCCCGACCACCAGAGCCACTTTTTGATCTACGCGAAACACCGACGGATTATTCATGCTTTCGGATTACCAGATAAGTCGAATGGCCATTTCGTCTTGCGCGGGGGCAGTTTTCGGCGAGCATCAAAACTATTCTGCGTAGATGCTGCGGACGAAGCCCGTCACGTTCATGTTGGGCCAGTCCGGGTACTTCGCCTTGAATTCAACCGCGAGTTGTTTGGCGGCATCGTCGGCCGGAACGCCCTTCTTCTTGAGCTCCAGAGCGCTGTTCCGCAAGTCAACGATGAACCTCTTCTCGGCCACAACCATCGAGCCGTCGCCCGGGGCGCTATGGTCCGGCAGCACATGCGCGGCATTCAGCGCTGCGATCTTGTCGAGAACCGCCAGCCAGCTCGACGGCGTACCACCGTTGCCGTATATGTTCGGCACTACTTTGTTCTGCACCACGTCCCCGGAGATCAGTGTTCGGTCCGGTTCGACAAAGGTCAGCTCATCTCCTTTGGTATGCGCGCCGCCAAACCAGAGCAGACGCGCCATCGCGCCGCCCAGGTCAATCTTCGCCTCGGTCTCGAACGTAATATCGGGCGTGCGCAGTGTGGCGTTCGCCAGCAGCTCCTTCTGTTTCTCCGACCGGCTGGCAAACATATCCACCATTTCTTTGCCATGCAGCTCCATTTCCTGCTGCTGGACAGAATTCCGGATCAGGATCGTACCCCGGGGAAAACCTGCTTCGCCGGCGGCGTGCTCCGGATGGAAATGGGTTGTAGTAAGAAAGAGCTTTTGGTTGCCAGGGGCCAGCTTGGCCACAACGCGCGCGATGGTCGCGCCATTGGCCGGCCCAAGGCCCGTATCGACAACCAGGGTCGCGCGGTCCCCCACAATGATCGCTATATTGGGGAAACCCATGATCGCCCAGACATGCTCGGAAACCTTGACGGTATCTTCCCCAAGCACCGGCTGATTTTGAGCGGAAAGGATGGAAGCGGCAAAGGCGGCCAGGAGCAGAAGCTTGGTCTTCATAGTACTTCCTCTTGTATCACGACTTGGCCAGGTTGGCGCTAGCGGCCGGCAACACCAAGCGGAAACGTGGATCGGGTTGACATCGCGCTAACTGACGGTTAGCATCAGAATCATGTCGCGGCCAAGCATCCCTCTTCTGACCTCGATTGTATTGGCAGGAATGTCGTTGGCTTCGCCGCTGCTGTTTGGGCAGATCGCCTCCGTCGCGGCGAACGGGACTCCACCTTCCAAGACATCCGCAAAGACCTGGACTCCGCCACGAACTCCCGACGGCCAACCGGACTTGCAAGGGACCTGGACCAACGCAACCATCACTCCATTCGAGCGCGCCAAAGAGTTTGAGGGGAAGCCGGTACTAACCGAAGAGGAGTCGGCTGAGCTGGAAAGGCGAGCCGCTCAAAATCGAGTGGAGCGCCCGCCCAAAGATGGCGAGGTTGGCGATTACAACCGGCTGTGGCTCGATGCGGGAACGAAGATTGTCTCAACCCGGCAAAGCTCGTTGGTGGTAGATCCTCCGGATGGTAGAGTTCCATTATCAGCCGCCGGGGAGGCCAAGCGAAACTACAATATTGCTCACAACGCCGACTCGTACCTGTTCATGAGCCCCTGGGATCGGTGCATCACTCGAGGCCTGCCGGGCGGAATGTTCCCAGCCGGCTACAACAACGCGTATCAAATTGTGCAGACACCTGGATACGTAATGATCGTATCCGAGATGATTCACGAAGCTCGAATCATCCCCCTGACTTTGAGCCAGCACCTTCCGCAGAACATCCGGCAGTGGAATGGCGACTCGATCGGGCACTGGGAAGGCAACACTCTGGTCGTCGAGACCACCAACTACAACGGCAAAGGCTGGATAACCACCAGCGCGGCCAGCGGGCGCATTAAAGGTGTTCCACAGAGTGAAGCGCTGCACGTGGTCGAACGCTTCGCGCGCGTCGACTCCGACACCATCAGCTACGAAGCTACCATCGATGACCCGAACGTGTACACTCGACCCTGGAAAGTGGCCGTCCCGTTGACTAGGGATGACAATTATCGGATCTACGAATACGCCTGCCATGAGGGCAATGAAGCGGTGGGCTTGGAGCTTCGCGGCGGCCGGGCCATCGACGAGGCCGCGAAAAAACAGCCGAGGTAATCGAACGACTCACTCCACAACGGAGCCTCGAGCCGGTTTACTTCTTGGTCGGAGCTCCGTACGTTTGTCCCGGAAACGTCACCTGCAGACGAATGCCATCGGGATCGAAAAATTCATTCAAGGTTCCCTGTTTCGACAACTCTGCGTTGGCGCCGAGCGATTTAACAACCTGTAATGCCGTGGGGGCGTCGAAGTTATCGACCAGCACGCTGAAGTGGTCGATTTTAGCGGGTTTATTGGGCGCCGGGTTGTAAAGCAGAAGTCTGGTTTCGCCAGCCTGAAAGGTTGGCTGCGGCGGATTACCCGTTCCTGGCGTTGGCTCGCCCAATAACTTTCGATAGAACGCGGTCGACTGCGCCATGTCGTTTACCTGGATCGCAAGGTGGTGCATCCCACGGGCATGAAAGAGGGCGTCCTGCTTGGGGCCGGCTTCGGGCGCGGCGTTGCTCAGTTCCTTCCACGATTGATCCGCCCAGATCTGCACGCTGTTGCCGTCCGGGTCCAGCACAAAGAGGCCAACATTCGATTCGCGAACTTTCAGCCCCGCGTTTTCGAGTGTGCGCTTCATGCTGGCCGCATTGAAATTCTCAATGCCCAGCGCGAAATGATCGATGCGCTTGGCCTCGCCAGCCGCGGCCGGTGCGATCGCCATATAGCACGGCCCAAGGCGCAAGTAACGACGAGGCGTCCGGCCATCTTTCAAGACTTCGTTGCCGAAGAGACGGCGATAGAAGATCATCGCTCTGTCAATATCTCCGACCGTCAGGGCAACATGATCCACACGCGTTACGCGCAGGATTCCTTCCTCCGCGCGAGCCCGCGGCGCCGCCGCAGCACCGAGCATAAAGAGCGCGTCGCGCCGGGTAATTCGATCAAGCCACATAGGTCCTCTTGGCAAGCTTATTCCGCAGTTTGCTTTCGACGGCCATTGTACCCCAACAGATTCTGCCGGGAGGAATAGCACGATTCGGGAGGGACGGACCTACGCGCTTGACGGCTTAGCGTACCGGCGGCGACGCGGGGATCAACAACGGCGTTGTCGTGGATGATGCGTTGCCCACGAACACATGCGTCACGCCCGTGCTGGTATCGAAAGTCTCGAACGAAAACACAAGCGAACACCGCGCCGCCGAGGGAACGGTGGTGGTCTGCTGCACGCTCACCAGAATCACGCCGTGACTGCCGCTAATGCCCGCGCTGCTGAATGGCAAGCTGACGCTCGCAATCTCGCCACTACCGGCCGTGAACGGGTTCGCTTGACCGATCGTGGCGCCCGTGGCGCTGGCGAATGTAACCGTGCCCGTGCAAGAGGGCGCGGTCGCAGTCGATGCCGCCGGCGCGGGCGCGATGTTGACCAGATTCACCTGTGCGGTCTCGGTGCTGCCCAACCCGATCGGCGGAAAAACATAGTCGCGCGTTATTGTACTCGTCCCCGTTTGACCTTGTCCGAACGCGCAGGCGGCGCTGAAACCGGCCACCAACAGGAAACTCATAAAGCTCTTCATGGATACTTCTTCCCTTTCCTATTACATTCGGCAGAAACCGCAGTCGAGTTCCAGATTATCGGGAGCTAAAGGTTATTAGCGCCCGTACTAAGGTCCAACTACTAGATGGCGTTCGTTGTGCGCAGCTTGACGGGAGCAGGACCTATTGAAGCGCGGCGCGGCTCACCGGGTTAGCCGCATGTTCCGCAGTCAGCTTCTTCATCAGGATCTGGGTGTGCTCTGGAAATTTGAGAACGATAACGGGCGGAGTACCAATGGAATCCCCTCTGAAGATACCGTTCAAGGCGACATCCAGCGGAGTCTTTCCCTCTACATCCTTTACGTCCAGCTTCGCTCCTTTGTCCACCAGATATTGGATCACTGAGTCCGCGCCTCTGCACACCGCGCCGTGCAAAGCGGTTTCGTGGCGATCGTTGACCGCGTTAACATCGGCCTTCAGCTCGTCCACCAGAAGTTTGACGGCTTCGAAGATGTCGCGCTCGGGCTCGATCCATTGGCCGGGCACGCATCCGACGCCCGCCGCGACCATCAGCGGTGTCGTATGTTCGTCGATCGGTGTGGTGTAATCCGCCTTCACCGAAAGCAATAAACGCATCATGGGAAGATCGCCGGCCTTGGCTGCCAGAAAGAATGGCGTAGCCCCTTTGAATTCCGTGTAATTCATGTCGCCCGGATTGCGCCTGGCCGTCTTGGTCGCGGACCTTGCATTTGGATCTGCGCCGTGAGCCAGAAGGCGCCTGGCAAGCTCCAGACTGTCCAGATCGCCCTCCGCCGTCTTGGGAGCCGGATATTGCGATTCCTCATAGGTTCGGATACGCACCAGGGCATGCAGCGGCGGCCAGCGCGTGCCTGCCGCATTCGGATCGGCGCCCTTGTTCAACAGAAAATCAGCGAGGCCGAAATGCCCGTTGACGATGGCGACCACGCGCATGGGGTCTCCGGCCGGGCTGAGTTTTGGCTCGTCAGGCGAAGTTCGTCCGTTCACGTCCGCGCCCGCGGCGAGCAGAGCATCCACCAAGGCGATGTCTCCGGTACGGACCGCGAAGAACAACGCAGTCTCATTCTTGCGGGACTGTTTTCGGACATCCGCGCCCCGGGCGATAAGCGTCTTAACCGCGTACGGATGATCCTCCGAAGCCGCCCACATCAGCGCCGTCTGTCCGCTGGATTCTTCCGCTTCGTCCGCCTTCACACCCGCGTCCAGCAATGCTTTAATCACATCGGGATTGCCGCTCCGCGCGGCGGTCAGCAGAGGCGTGCCCGTTCCCGGCACTGGCGCCCGCGGATCGGCCCCGGCCTTGAGTAACGCCCGGGTGATCGCCGGATTGCCATTGGTCACTGCCAGGGCGAGCGGCGTCACGCCCCATCGATTCGTCACCTTCACCTTCGCGCCCGCGGAGATCAGCGCATCCACCAGGTCCACTCGATCCGTTTGAACTGCCCAATGAAGGGCGGTGGTACCGTCGGGGTCCGCCGCATTGGGATCGCCATGCAACTGAAGCTGCTTCTTAACTACCGCGATATTCCCAGCCTTGACTGCGTTAACCACGGATTCCGAGTCGACCGGCGCCGCCAGGCACGTGACCGAGAGCACGATCAAGGTCCCGAGAACTGAAAAAAGTCTCCGCATTCGCATAATTCTTCCCACCGGAGCTCAGAGTTCGGCGAGCATACCCGTCGCGTCACCCAAAGTGTCAGTGTGGACCCCGGCCTTGTCTAGAATGCTCCGCAGCACATTGGACATCGGAACGTCCTGTTTGTAGTCGAGGTGGCGTCCGCCCTTCAACTTCCCTGCCCCGCCCCCGGCGAGAACCACGGGCAATCTTTCATGGTTGTGCATGTTGCCGTTGCTGATGCCGCCTCCGTACAGGATCATGGAGTTGTCCAGCAGCGAGCCATCGCCGTCGGGCGTCTGGCGCAGCTTGCCGAGGAAGATGGCCATCTGCTGCACATGATAGGCGTCGATTTTCCCGAGTTTGGCGAGCTTTTCCGGATTGTTGTCGTGATGGGAAATCGAATGATGCCCGTCCGGAACTCCGGCCTGCGGATAACTCCGGCCGCCTTCTTCGCGCCCGATCATTAACGTAGTCACGCGCGTAATGTCGGCTTGAAACGCCAGGATCTGCAGATCGAACATCAGGTGGATGTGGTCTTCGAAATTGTCCGGAATTCCAAGCGGCCGCGTACCAGCCTGCCCGTGCGCGGAACCCTCGGCGTTGTGCGCCTCAATTCGCTGCAGCCGTACTTCGACTTCGCGAATCGAATCGAAATACTGATCTACTTTCCGGCGGTCGGCCGATCCGAGAGTACTTTGCAGCCGCTTCATGGACCCGCTGACCGCGTCCAGAATGCTCCGGTCTTCTCGAGTCTGGGTAACCCGCTCCTTCACGTTCTCCCCCTCGCCGAAGAGGCGCTGGAAGACCAGACGAGGATTGTTCTCCATGGGGAGCGGTGTAGTCGCTGAACTCCAGGAGAAGGTGTTCATGTACGCGCAGGTATAACCCTCGTCACACAAAGGATCGAGGTCACCGTCGTCGAGCTTGAGTTCCAGAGACGGCAGCAGATTATCCTTGCCCAGCGATTTAGCCGCGATCTGGTCCGCGGTAATGCCCAGATACAGGTCCGCGCCCTCGGTTCGTTTGGCATGGCATCCGCTCAGAAAAGCCCCAGCGGCTCGCGAATGGTCTCCTGCGCCGTCGTTCAACCGGTCGGCCGCGTGATGCGCCAATCCCGACAGTACCGTCACGCGATCGCGGAATGGTTCGAGCGCGCTCAACGTCGGTGAGAATGCGAAATCGGTCCCTGAACCGGTGGGTGTCCACTGCGCCAGGTTGACACCATTCGGGATGTACATGAAGCCAAGTCGCGGAATCGCCTTACGCGTCGCGGCGAACGCCGGCGTCATTGCGTCCAGCAAAGGCAGGGCAAAAGCCACGCCAAGACCACGCAGAAACGAACGCCGGGGGAGCGCACTCTTCGATATAAACATGGTCTAGTTTTCCTTTCCTGTCCTGTTCGTCGCCGAACGCTGTTGGGCCTGCGTATCGATGCTCTGAGACAACCGCATCTGGAATGAAGGGCTCTGCACGATTCCCATTAATAGCGCTGAGAACCGGTAATCGTCCTTTTTCGCTTCGCTCACGGCCGCCCGGATGGCCGGCGCGTCATACCAGTCGCTCCCACGCCCCAAAGCATAGGTGAACAGCCGCTCCGTCATCCTGTAAACAAATTGGTCGGAATGCTCCAGCAAAACTTGCCTCAGTCCCATGGCGCCGTCGAACTTCGTGCCATCGGCGAGTTGTCCGGAGGCGTCGATAGGATTTCTTGACTTGTCCGCCGGACCCGTCGACTCGACTGTTCTCCATTTTCCGGTGGCGTCAAAATTCTCGAGTGCGAATCCAAGCGGGTCCATGCGGGCATGACAGCCGGCGCAAGCCGGATTCTTGCGGTGTTCTGAGAGGCGCTCGCGCATGGACAGAACCTTTCCCGTCGCTTCCGCCTCGGGCAATGCGGGAACATCCGGCGGAGGAGGCGGTGGAGGACTGCCCAGCAGAGTTTCGAGAATCCATTTTCCGCGCACCACAGGAGATGTACGGTTCGGATAAGATGTCGCGGTCAGAATACTGCCCTGCCCCAGCAACCCTCCGCGAATGCCGTCACTCACGGTTACGCGGCGGAATTGGTCGCCATACACGTCCGCGATGCCGTAATGACGCGCCAGACGCTCGTTCACGAAGGTATAGTTGGCGTTCAAGAGCTCCAGAACGCTGCGGTCGCCGAGCAGCACGTTGTCCAGCAACAACTCGGTCTCGCGTTCAAACGCCAGCCGCAGGCCGTCGTCGAATTCGGGAAATATGATCGGATCGGGTTTGACGCCTTCGACAATCCTGAGCGACAGCCATTCCGCGGCGAAATTCGTCACCAGGCTCTTCGCTCGCCGGTCGGCCAGCATGCGGCGAACCTGAGCCTGCAGGATTGCCGGGTTTCGAAACTGACCGCGTTCCGCCGCGGCGAGCAGCTGATCGTCGGGAATGCTGCTCCACAGAAAAAAGGACAGGCGCGAGGCAAGTTCGAGATCGGTGATTCGATACGCAGTATCGGGAGCGATGCCGGCGGGGTCGCGCTCGACGCGAAACAGGAACGCCGGATCCATCAACATCCGGCGAAGTCCCATACCGATGCCCGCCTCAAAATCGCCATCAGCCCGCCCTTCCTTGTACGCTGCCAGCAGGTCTTGCAATTCGCCCTCCGACAGCGGCCGGCGATACGCCCGGTGCGCCAGCGCCCCGAGGATCGTTTTCGCGCAGGGTAGTTCTTCCGCTTCCCGACCGGGCCGGCAAGTAAAGATGCGGCGCCGGCTGGCTGCTTCTCCCGGACCCGAGCCGGCCTTCGCAGTGGTGAAGGGGCCACTGACAATCACGCTGTCGATTCCCATCGGACGCGGCGGCCCCGCGGTGCCGGAAATGAACTGCTGGCTGACCTGCGAAGGCACTGGCACAAATCGTGCCAGCAAAGCCGCGCTGACCTGCCTCTCTCCCGCCTTAACAGGGAGACGCACCTCCAGTGCCGCATCCGCATTCATGCCTCGCTGAGCTTCCTCCTCTTTGGTCAGTACTTTCACCGGCTCATCGGCCGGCGTCCCGTTCATCGGAAGAAATCCATCGGATGGCACATCCAGGGATTCGCGGATCGTCTGGTCCATGCCTATTGCGAACAGCGCCACCGGCTTCCCATCCAGTCCGATCACGATTCGTTCCCGCAGAGGCTTTTCGTCAGTGTCCGAGCCCCCGACGTAGCGGTCGATACCGATGATCCTGTCGTAACGGCGCTGCAGCTTGATCCTGATCGTGTATTCGCCGTCTACGGGGAATCTGTAGGAAAAGGCCGTCCCGCCGCGCGTCCCGAAGGGCAGGCCGTCGATCCATTTCGTCTGAGGCAATTCATAGGAAATGCGGCGCGTATAAACATTCGGTGCGAGCGATGCAGGGCCCAGGGCCGCCGTAGTCACCCGGCGTGCAATGGAAAGGTACCGTTCCAGCAGCAGCGGGGAAAGTCCCAGGACGTCTCCGTTGTTGTCGAATCCATAGCTCCTGTCATCCAGTGGGAGCAGCGACGAGTCGTCCGGATTCAGTTCGACGTCGAACAAGTCGCGCACGGAATTCAGGTACTCCGTCCGGTTCAGGCGATGCAGCATCATGGGACGGCCCGGATTGGGATGAGCGGCCGAGGCACGATCCAGAGACGTTTCAAGCGAAACTAGAAACGCGTTGGCCGCCGCCTTATCCGGCCGCCGAGCGGTGGCTGGCGGCATGGCGCCACTGCCTACCTTGAGCACGACCTTCTCCAGTAACTCGCCGTTACGGAAAACATCCTGAAGGTCGATGCTATCGAGCGCCAATCCCCCAGTCTTCAGTTTTTGATTATGGCAGGTGACGCAATACTGTTTCAGAAACTCGCTGCCTTCGACCGCGCTACCTGACGGTGCCTGTGCGTGAAGGCCGGCGCTTCCCGCTAAGGTGATCAGGACGGCGGCAGTTCCAGGGAACCCCCAAGATCTGATGATCAGTTGTCGCTTTAGCATGTTTGCTCAGTTCTTCGGGGATGTTGAAAATCCCGAGCTGCCCAGCGACTTGGCGGCTGCTCCGAATGCCCGTGTCTCTGGGCGCGCGCTGGCCGGCTATCGGTGCCGGCAAGCTAGCAGGAACCTCAAGGCTAACATGCGTGGAGGTTGCGATCAAGGGTCAAGACATGATCTGTCAAAACACGATGCGTGCGGTCAATTGAATATCCCTCGGCCCTGCGCCCTCCGCGGTTTGGAGACTCGTAATCTGTCCGAAACCGGCGACTCCTACCGTGAGATTACCGGGAACGGCGAAATTGGGATGATTGAATGCGTTGGCAACCTGGGCGCCGATCCGCATTCGGATCCTCTCCGTAAAATTGATGCTCTTGATGAGAGATAGCGATACGGACTGTGTCCCAGGTCCGACGACGCTTCCGGCGCCGGAGTCCCCAAACCGTCCAATGGCATTGCCGGGATCGGCAAATGCGCCGGGGTTGATCCACTGGTTGATCGACTGACCGGCGTAAGGATTAACCCCACTGACGGTGTCGGCGCGGCCTCCGGTGGCGTTGAACGCGTTATAACCGCAGCCGCACGGGTCGCTGAGAGTGGCGACGCTCATAAATGGCCCGCTCTGGAAAAGAAGCACGCCGCTCAGCTCCCATCCGCCCACAACCCGATCCACAAATCCATTGGCGCCTTGCAGAAGCGCTTTGCCCTTGCCAAACGGCAATTCATACAAGAAAGTGGTCAGAAAACGGTTGCGGCGCGTGAATGCGACATTCCCGTAATCAAGGCCGGGATGGCGCGGATCGGAGACGAAGCCTCCAAATTCACCGGCAAATTGGTCCGCCGTGCTGGTGGCGGCGCCATCCACGTTGGATAAGTTGCGAGCATATATGTAACTGGCTTGGAACTGCAATCCCTGTGCAAGCCGTTTCTTGACCGATACTGTCATCGCGTTGTAGTTTCCAAAGCCAAGGTTGGTGTTGTAGGCCATGTACTGCCAGAGCGGGAGTGGGAAGGCCGAAAGTGGCAGGTTGTTATAACCTATGGTGTTGTTCTCGGGCTGATTGTAGTTCGTATGCATCCCGAGATTAGAAGAATGGTTGCCGTCGTAGGAGACTCGCAGGCCGATGCCCGCTCCCAAGTCGCGTTCCACGGTCAGATTCCATTCCTGAACGTAAGGATCCTGGTAATGAATGTTGGTGGCCTGATAGAAACTGATCGATCCCGTCGAGGCGAGGTTGGCCGGCCAGGCATAGGGCAGCGTGTAAGTGGGCGTTCCATTACCGTTAAATGTGTTGTTGAAGAAACCAACATCGGCGGCTTGGACAGCCCACGCACTGATGGCAGCGGAGCCCATGAGCGCCTCAATGAATTTCCCATATCCTCCGCGCAGGACCGTCTTATCATTGCCGAAAACCCGCCAGGCGAAGCCGGCTCGCGGCGCGAAGTCGCGCTTGGAGGAAAACCGCAAAGCGGGTGGAACACCGTCTTGCGACGCGAGAATAATCGGAGTCGGGGCAATCGATGCAGCGAAACCCGGGTCCACGATGCCGTATGTGCCTTGGCCGGGGAGGATGACCGCTCCTTTAACTGTTTGGCCATTCTGCGTGCTGGTATAAGTCGGATCGAAATTCGCCACGTTATTGTACTGATCTCGGAACATCGGATGGTATTCCCAGCGCAGGCCGTAATTGAGGGTCAGGTTTCGGCTTATTTTCCAATCGTCCTGGGCGAAGACGGCAAAGTGCCGCGCGAAGGCATCCACGTTCGGCGCAAGGACTTGGGCCACCGTGGCGTTATCCGGATAACCTAACAGGAAAGACGCGAACGGCGTTCCCGCCCCGTTTCCAAGTAACTGGCTCATCACAGAGCCGTTGAAAGTGTAACCCCCTTCCAATATGTTGTAAAAGGCGGCGGTGCCGAATGCGTTCAGGATTCGGGCATCGCCCCCGAACTTCATGGTGTGCTTACCCTTGGTCCACGTCAGGGTTTCGAGGGCCTGCTTGGTATTCTGATTGGCGGTGGAGGAGTTACCAAACGTGGGGGTAAATCCCGCTATCACGATGTTCGGAACGATATCGAAACCCGCTGGCGGCGCGTTCGGAAGGTTTGTCAAGCCCAGAGAGTTTGCCGCCTGCTGCGCGGTGATTCCGAAAGAGCTCGCTTCGTGATTTGAGCTATACCCGACGCGCAGTTCGTTGATGACGGTCGGCGAGATGGTGAAGTTCCAGCCGATGGCCAAGGCTTGATCTACCTCTGGAACGGCGTTCGATCCCTCCGCGATACTCACGGGTGGTCCACTGCCAAAGTTGCTAACCGGTACTTGAAATGCGCGCTTGTTCTTATAAGTGTAGCGCGCAAAGAATTGGTTCTTGGAGCCGACATACTGATCCAGGCGAACATCTGCCTGGTTGCTTTTGATCGGAATGTTGAAGTCCGCCAGGTAGTTGTTGGCGATCGCGCCGGGCGGCCCATAGTTCGGCAGCGGGAAAAACAACGCCATCGCCTTTTGCGCATAGCTGCTGATTTGGCTGGCAGGAATCTGATTGCCCGGATATCCGGTGAGAGGATCCGAATACACCGAAAGATCGCCGCTACGCATCGCGGCCGTGGGAACGCTCTCTACTTCATACTGCGTCTTGGGTAATCGCAGGGCTTCAAAACTGCCAAAGAAGAACGTCTTGTCTCGCCCGTTATACACTTTCGGGATAACCACGGGGCCTCCCATGAAAATTCCGAAGTTGTTCATCTTCAGCACGGGAGCCGTGTGGCTGAAGAAGTCGGAGGCGTTCATGTCATTGTTCTGCAGATTCTCGAACGCGCCGCCGTGTACCGAATTCGTGCCCGACTTCGAGATGGTCGTGACATCGGCAACGCCGCCGAATTCCGCGGAGTTGATCGTCTCTCCAATGCGAATCTCCTCAATCGCGTTGAACGAGGGAAATAATTCGGAAATCGCTCCCGCGCCGCCCTGGCCGTTGAAACTCCCAGGACCCATGGTACTGATTCCGTCAATACTCATCGACAGCTGGGCCGGCAGCGTGCCGGCGACGGAAATATTGCCAGCCGCATCTGTCTGCACGCCCGGTTGGGCGGTAAGAGTGGACATCGCGCTGGTGGATCCAGTTGCGCGGGTCGTGATCGCGACCGGCAGATCAATCAACTCTCGCGCGCCTTTCGTTTCTGCGATGTTCGACGTATCCGTCTGAACGACGATCCCCGCGGTCGCTTCTACATTGACCGTGGTAGTTTGGCTGGCGATTTTTAAATCGGCGTCGACGCGCTTGGTTTCCCGGGCGCCCAGGTCAAAGTTTGTGTATCGGAGCTGCTCAAAGCCAGTGGCGGTGATCTCGAGTTGATAAGTCCCTACATCGAGATTGCCAAACTGGAACGATCCGGTATCATTGGTCAGCGTAGTGCGCGCTGAATTCGTCCCCGTGTTGACCAGTTTCACGGCCGCACCGGCCACAACCGCGCCATTGGGATCCTTGATCGTGCCCAAGATAGTCCCGGACGTCGATTGCGCATTCGCCCAGGCCGCCAAGCAGAAGGCGAGCAGGACGAAATGGAAGTACATTCGTGAAGAATGCACAAGGAAACGCGTCGTAGTAAGCAAAGAGGCTCCCCAAGAAACTCGGCACCGGTTTTATTCAGTGGGTTAGTCAGTTTTCTATTTAGGCCGGTGTCTAGCGGCGAGGCGCGGCCACAACACCGACGGTGGGAAGCAGCGCCCGCCGTCACAGTCAGCCGGTTCGTTCACTCGAAAGTAGAACCAACTTGGTGCTTGCTTACGGGGAGTAGGAAAAAGTATAAGTCCCTTACGATGGATTGTCAATAGTGTTATTCCGGCTGTTATTCCGGCGCTTTTCCCGCCCCCCTGGCAACGTTCCTCGGTTTCCCAGCTATTGAGAAGCAGCCGGGTAAAGGCTCAGGGCATTGTCATGCAAGTAGCCACGCGCTATCTCCAACGCCTTGTCCTCCGTTACTTCATTCGAGGCCACCATTTCGGCGAGTGCGGCAGCCAGAGCGTCGCGCGCCGAGTAGACCGCCAACCAGTACGACTCCTCTGCACCCAGAGCCGTGCTGAACGGGTAGGCATCGCTGCCGAACGTAATCTTCTCTGGGTACGTCTCCAGCCAAAGCTTCAAGACATTCTTCATCTCCGAAGGGTAGACCAGCGTCTCGATTTCCGAGCTGTCAATGTAAACATTCTTCATCGACGCCAGCCAGATCACCTCCCGGAAATACGGGTACCCACCGTGAATGAGGACGAAGGTTGTGTTCAGATAGCGCGGATCTTTAACGACGTTCTCCAGATTGAGGACATTGCCGTTCCGCAGCCTGAAATAATCTCCTTCCCCCACCGCCGTGTGAATATGCACCGGCAACCGCAGCCGGCCACCCTCCGTGACCAGGTAGCGGAAAACGTAGTCCTGAAAGGTCTTGTATTCCTCCGGTATCGCAACCCCGCCCGAATGGTATTTTTGGTAGACTGCAGCCGCGGCCGGGCGCGGAGGATCCGCAAAATACGGCGAACGGAAATAGCCGGCCTCAAACTTCTCGGCAATGGCGCCCTTCTTCTGGTTCTCTTCGAGGATGCGGGAAACGAAAGCGAGATATTCATCGAAGCTGTTGGGCAAGCGGCTGATGCCGGCTTGCTGCATGTAGCGGTGCAGAACTTTTTCCTGCAGCGGGATGTACACGCCTTCATCGGGGTTTTCAGCGATCACCATCTTGTTATCCAACGGGAAAAGGAACGAGTCCACAAAAAATACCCACCGGAACCTTTTCGGGTTCAGGTAACCCGTCATGGCAACGCGATTAGCCACGGAGGACTCGATGCCGCACTGGTCGAGGACGCGGTCCCAATAACCGGTGCCTCCCGCTTTCTCAGCCTTAGTGGACCGTTCCTGCAGCCAGTTCATATGGTCGTTCGACAGGTCTGAGTACGGGTAGTCGAACAGGGCCTTTACCGCCGCTACCAGTTCCGGGTTGTTATCGCGCTCGCGGAAGGGCAGGTGTTGCGGCGGGGTGGCTTGAGCGTCCACGTCGGAATCGTCGCCAAACCCGGGGTGCGCGTGGTGATCGAAGATTTTGATCGATTTGATTCTCTCAAGCAGGCGCTGGTAAATCGCCTGGACGTCTCCTGAGGGCAACGCTCGCGATTGGGCCCCGGCAGGCAGTGCACCGGCAGCGGCGAGAGTTGCAACGAGAACCCATATTTGCGTTCGCTTCATGATCGGCCCCTCCTGTGAGGCCCGTGGAGCAGTTAGAACTACCGAGCGCGCAAACATGGCGAAAATCTACGTGGGGTATTCGAATACTGTACCATCCTGGCCGACTACAGGACGATCCCGTCTTTTTTGTTGGCGTGGCAGCAAAACTGCCGCGCGCCGCTTCAGGGCGTGGCAACCAGAGGCAGTTCGATGAAGCTCGCCTGGCCAGGCGCGTGATAAATCCGCTGCACGGCCTTTCGATAATCCGCGGGCTTGGCCCAGAAAATATTCGCTACGAACGTCTGCGGATTGCGGTCATAGAGAGGAAACCAACTCGACTGGACTTGCACCATGATCCGGTGGCCCGGGAGGAATACGTGATTTGCCGGGGGCAGCGCGTAGCGATACAGCAGAGGCGTATCGGGCGTAATTGGTTTGGCAATCTCCAGGCTCTCGCGATAGCGGCCGCGGAAGATGTCCGCCGAAATCATGAGCTGATAGCCGCCCATGGCCGGCTGGCTGGCGACTTCGTCAGGATACAGATCGATCAATTTGACCACCCAGTCGGAGTCCGTGCCGCTGGTGGAGGCGATCAAGTTAGCCACCGGTTGGCCGCTGATCTTCATTGGCGCGCTCAAGGCATCGGAGACGAAAACCGCAACATCGGGGCGGCCGGATTGCTCGCGCTGGTCGTCCACTAGCCATCGCGACCAGCTGGCAGTGTCGATCGGGCGTGCTCGGAAGGGCACCGGCTTGGCCGGGTCGGAAATGTACTCTTCGAACGGGCCGCCACCAGACTGCGGTGCAGTGAAACCCAGCTTTGACCCGGCGGTAAGATAGAGCGGCGTCGGTTTCATCGTGCAGCCGCTTGCACAACCTGCCGGCCACGCCGGCAACCGCCGCCACGTGTTCGTTCCGGTTTCAAACGCTGACACAGGCGGGATGTCGGCCTTGGGCGCGCCGTCCTTCAAATACTGATCCAGAAATGGGCGCAAGATCTCCCGGCGGAAATAGAGTGCGGTATCGCTGTCAAATTTCAACGCGCCGAGCGCGCTGCCGTCACCGATCTCCTGGCCGTGATGCCACGGGCCCAGGACCAGGAACACTTTGTCGTTATTAGTGTCCCTGGGCTTGATCGCCTTGTAGACGGCGATGGCGCCGTAGATGTCCTCCTGGTCCCACAGGCTGTGCACCAGCATCACCGGCACTTTCAACGGTTGGGCCGCCAGCACCTGATCCACGGCCTGATCTCGCCAGAAGCCATCATAGTTGGGATGTTCCAGAAGCCTCCGCCAGAAGCCCACTTGCTCCAGGCCATGGAGGCGCCCGAGCTCGCCCGCCGATCCCGCCTGCATGAACATGTCGTAGTCGTCAAAGTGAGCCGTCCACCACTTGGCATCCGACGCGCGAGTCGCCTCCTGCTCGTAAATGTAGGGCAAACCTTGTTGACGAAAGGCGCCGTTGTGAAACCAGTCATCGCCCCTCCAGCCATCCACCATCGGGTTCATCGGCACCGAAACTTTCAGCGCCGGATGGGGATTTACCAGCGCCATCAAGGGCAGAAACCCGTCGTAGGAAATGCCGAGAATACCGACCTTGCCGTTGCTTTCCGGGATGTTCTTCACCAGCCAGTCGATGGTGTCGTAGGTGTCGGTCGCATGGTCAACCGGCGTCGGGTTCCGCGGCCCGTGCAGCGGCCGATTCATCACGTAGTCGCCCTCGGATCCGTACTTGCCGCGCACATCCTGAACCACCCGAATGTAGCCGCCTTCGACAATGACGTCAGTGGCGTTGTCGTAGCCGTAAAGATTTGGTCCGAGATGGGCGCTGTGGACGTGGGTGGTGAGTTCAGTAGCGTTGTAAGGCGTCCGCGTCAACAGGATCGGCGCGCCCTTCGCGCCCTTCGGCACCAGGATCACAGTGTGCAGCTTCACGCCGTCGCGCATGGGAATCATCACCTCGCGACGCTCATGGTCAAAGCCACCGGTAGCGGGCGCCAGCTTGGCCGGCGTCTCACTTGGAAAATCCGGGTAGCTGGCCGCTGGCGGGGTTTGGGCCTTCGATGGGGCGATGAACAATAAAGCGCCGAGGAGAAAATTCAGTAGGGCAAGCGGAACGAGCCTGTGCATCAATCGATTGTATGCGAAGACTCGATCAACCTGCACTCCGAAAAATGCAGCGTGGCTTTAGACGTTACCGGGAAATGGTGGAGGCGGCGGGAGTTGAACCCGCGTCCGAGAAAGTCCGCCATGAAAAGAACTACGTGCGTTTCCGATTCGGTAGTTGTCGGCCGCCGCATTAGAACCGGCAAGAAAACGACGGCTTAGCCCGATTGTCGTCAGCCTACGGCTCCGAGCAGAAGCCTTCGGCCCAATCCTCGAAGATGACGCTCCGTTGATGCCGTCGAGGCCCAACATCCGGAGCGGCTACCTAATTAATTAAGCAGCGTAAGCAAACTGCTGATTGGCAGTTCTAGTTTTCCGATCGTTTAACGGGAGCTCGGAACCCGGCACGCCTTTCCACAACGATTCAATCCCGTCGAATCCGTTGCGCCCCCCTTTCCTATTTTGATGATACCACCCGCCCCCTGGATTCCGGCCTCCTGAAGCTTTTCCTTATGATGTTAGTGAGCCATGCCGAGCGTCATTGCTAACCCGGAAACCAAGAAGAAGGCTGAGGACCGGCTTACACCGCTCTACAACGTCGTTCTACTGGACGACGACGAGCATACCTATGAATACGTGGTGGAGATGCTTCAGAAATTGTTCGCCTTCGCCGATGGCGATGCCTGGAATCATGCCGTCGAAGTGGACAGCACTGGAAGAACGGTGGTCTTGACGTGCGAGTTGGAGCAGGCCGAATTCGGCCGGGATCAAATCCACGCTTTCGGCGCCGACTGGCGTATGCCAAAGTCGAAAGGATCGATGTCGGCCATCCTGGAACCCTGCTCGTAAGGCTCGTGCCGCCTTCCCTGCGGTCGTGCTAAGCTAAATTCCATCCGCCCTGTGCGTTAATTCAGCAGGAGATAACTATGCTTCGTAAGGTAATCTTTTCAGCCCTTGTCATCCTGGCGTTCACAGCTTCGCTGGCCGCCCAGAGCAAACCTAATTTCAGCGGAACCTGGAAGCTCAATGTGGATAAGAGCGATTTCGGCGTGCTCCCTCCATCCAACAGCCGGACGGACGTAATCGATCACCAGGAACCAAATCTGACGGACAACGTGTCCGACGACGGCGCGCAAGGCCAGCAAAATTACACTCTCACCATGACTACCGATGGCAAAGAGGTCACCAACAAGCCCGGTGGCCTGGATATGAAGAGTACAGCTGCGTGGGCCGCCAACAGTCTGGTTGTCAATGCCAAGCTTGCGTTCCAAGGCAGCGATGTCGTGATCAAGACTGCTTGGTCGCTTTCAGACGACGGTAAGATGCTGACTGAAAACGTCCACCTGGAAAGCCCGATGGGCGAAACCGACCAGAAGATGATCTTTGAAAAGCAGGAGGGCGGGGCCACGGCAGTTGCGGGAATGAAGCCCGCGGCGGTTCCGGCCGCCGCCCCTGGGGCCAAGCCCAATTACACTGGAACCTGGAAGCTCAACGTGACGAAGAGCGATTTCGGCCCGATTCCTGGTCCCGACAGCCGCACGGATGTAGTCGAGCACAACGATCCGATGTTAAAAGTCAGCACCGCGCAGGACGGCCCTCAGGGCAAGCAGGAGTACACGCTCAACATGACTACCGATGGCAAGGAAATGACCAATAATCCGGGCGGTCTGGAGGTCAAGAGCATCGGCGGATGGGAGGCTAACAACGTAGTCATCAACATCAAGTTGAAGTTTCAGGACAATGACGTGGCCGCCAAGACGATCTGGCTCTTATCCGACGATGGAAAGACTCTGACGCAGAACCAGCACTTGTCCACCCCGATGGGCGAGCTCGATCAGAAGATGATTTTCGAGAAGCAGTAGCCGAAACGAAGCCGTAATCGAAGAGCTGCACTAATACGGCGTCGGGAAGGTCTTCGAAATATGATCGTGCCAGGTGAGTGTCTCTTCGTCCACCAGGGCCCACAGCAGGCCGATCCCAGCCGCCAGCAGGCTTAGGATACCGGAAGCGAGCCGGTACAGCCGCTGTTTGCGACGCGGTCTCTGCCCATCGAAATCGACCAGCGTGAGACGCGCCCAGCGCATGCCCGCCGTATCGCCGCCAGCCAAGCACCACAGGATCTCATAGAAGATCACAAACGCGCCAACGACAGCGATCAGGATAGGCCAGGTCTTTGCGTTGAGCGGCGCCTGCCCACCCGCCAGGTAGAAAATAATTCCGAAGAGAGCGGTGGCGATCAGAATCATACTGCCGTCCAGAGCTGCCGCCATGGCACGGTGTGCCGGAACGGCAACAGGAGCGTCACAATAAATAACGCCGTCGGCGGGCTTGGTGGAGCGGGCGAATTCAAGATTTTGTTGACCGGGAATCACCTTGCGATTGCGGACCCGCCGCACCGGCGAAGATTGTTGCCGTAGGGGAGACGCCACGGATGGGGCGATCGATTCAAACGGCACCACTCGCGGAAACTCGCGGCCGCTAAACAGCGAAGGTTGATAGTTGATGGACCTGCGAGGCGCTGGTGGAAGCTGGGTTGCAACGTCTCTGGCGGCATCGGCCGATTCGTTTTGAATATATTCAGGGCGCAACGCTGGAGCCGCGGCCGACGTCGTGTAGACCGGCGTCATGCGCAGACGACGGCCGCAGCGGCGACAACGATGATCATCCTCGGCATTCAAAGCCTGACAATAGCGGCATTCCATTCTGCTTACCAACCTCCTGCGCTTGCGGGATCAAGCAATCCGTGTTACGGTCTTCGGTTGAGGCCGTTATCGTATTTGCCCGCGCGCCCCAGCTCGCGTCGAAAAAATGAGCTTACCTCCTTTCCTAACATATTTGACCTGAAATGTCACGTACTTTCTTTGGCTAGCTGCGGTCTGCTTCTACTGGCGCTCCTGTTGGTGATGACTTGTCCGGCCGTCGGGCAGGCTCCTTTCGTCCCTCCTCCGCCGGCTGCGCCCAGCCCGCCCGATACCGTCCCCAATGCCGCCAATCCGAACCAGCGGGTAAAGACGCTGCGGCCCAACGCCCCCGGTCCGAACGATGTAGTGATCGACGCGCTGGTCCAGGAAGTGGACGGCTCAATGCGTCACCTGCGCGGGAACGTGCGCCTGGAAATGACCGACAAGAAACTGGAAGCCGACGAGGTAGATTACGACGACGACACCGGGGACGCCGCCTTCCGCGGGAACGTCCGCTATGAAAACTACATCGACGGGACCAAGCTGAATTGCGATCACGGCACCTACAATGTCAACACCGAGACGGGATTCTTTTACGATCTGCGCGGAACCTCAGTGCCTAAAATCATCGCGCGTCCCGGCTTACTGACGACCAACAATCCTTTTTATTTCGAGGGAGAGTGGGCGGAGCGCAAGGACGATCGCTACATCGTCCACAACGGTTACGTAACCGACTGCAAAGTTCCCAAGCCCTGGTGGCGGCTTACGGGTCCAAAATTCGACATCATGCCTGGCAACCGGGCTATCGCCTATCATGCCATCTTTCATATCAAGCGGCTGCCGCTGTTCTATCTGCCGGCATATTACAAATCGCTCAAGAAATTGCCGCGCGAGAGCGGATTACTGGAGCCTAGCTTTGGCCGGAGCACGCTATTCGGCGAATTTTTTGGTCTGGGGTACTTTTGGGCCATCAGTCGCAGCGCGGACCTTCTTTACCGGGGCGTATATTACAGCCTGCGCGGTCTGGCCAGCACGGTAGACTTCCGCTACAAGATAAAGCCGGGCACGGACCTCGGATTCTATCTCTACGGAGTGAACGATAAGGAGAAACAGGGAGGGTATCAATTTACCATGGACGGCCGCTCCAACCTCGGCGACGGCTGGGAAGCGCGCGGGCAGCTCAACTATCTGAGCTCATTCCTGTTCCGGCAGACCTTCAGCGAATCTTTCCATGATGCGATTTTTTCCGAATCGCACTCGGTCGGCTTTGTGACCAAGCATTGGGACACTTTTGGTTTTTATGTAGTAGCTGATCGCGACGAAGAATTTCAAAGCATAACGCCGGGTGACACTATTGTAATTCGGCAACTGCCCGCGGTCGACTTTGTTGGCCGTGACCGGCAGATTGTGGGCGGTGTTTTGCCGTGGTGGTTTTCCTTCGACAGCAGCGCGGGTTTTCTGGACCGCACCGAGCCGGATTTTCAAACCCGGCGTTTCGTGCCCCGTGTCGACATTGATCCGCGCCTCACCACCCGCCTTCACTTCGCCGGATTTACGCTGTCGCCCACTTTCGAGATTCGTGAGACCGCCTACGGGTCCAGCATGGTGACCAGTCAGGTAAACGGCCAAGCGAGCAATCAGGTGAGCAGCGACAACGTGGTGCGAAACGCGCGCGAGGTTCGCCTCGAGCTTATGTTCCCGTCGCTCGAGCACATCTACAAGTCGCCAAAATGGCTGGGCGGCGAAAAAGTAAAGCACGTCATCGAGGCGCGGGCCGAATACCTGCTGGTCGGCGGCGTGGATAACTTCAACCGCATTATCCGCTTTGATGAAACCGATCTGCTCTCCGATACCAACCAGGTCACGCTGTCCATCACCAACCGGCTGTTTGTCAAGAACAAGGACGGCAATGTCGTTGAAGTGCTGAGCTGGGATCTCTCGCAGGCCCGCTATTTCGATCCGACCTTTGGCGGCGCGGTGATCGCCGGTCAGCGTAATGTAGTAGAGAGCACCGAAGAGCTGGATGGGTTCGCGTTTCTGGATGGACCGCGCAACTATTCTCCGGTGGTCTCAGCGCTGCGCTTTCAGGAAAAACTCGGCCTGGAGTGGCGGGTGGACTATGATCCACTTCTGGGGCACATCAGCAATACCGTTTTTTCGGCGGATTATCGCTTTTCGAAGTACCTTATTTCGGTGGGTCACAGCGAGGTGCGAACCGATCCGGTAGTGGCGCCCAACTCCGACCAGATCCGCGGCCTGCTGGCCGTCGGCAATCAGAATCGCAAGGGGTGGAACGCGGCAATTAGCGTTTATTATGACTATATGCGCGGCATCCTGGAGTTTGCGACCACCGAAATAACCTACAATACGGACTGCTGCGGAATTAGTGTCGAGTACCGGCGCTTCAATTTTGGTACCCGTGACGACTCGCAATACCGCATGTCGTTATCGATATCGAACGTAGGATCTTTCGGAACGTTGCGCAAGCAGGAAAGAATCTACTGAGGGCGCTTAACGGGAATCGGTTCCGATGGCTTCGTCCAACAGCACGCTGAACTCGCGGGCCTTGTGCTCCACTTTGTGCTTCAGCGAAGCCAGTTCTCGTTCGAGCGTATCCAACTGATCGGCCAGATGCATGCAAGCGAGCACGGCCGCGCGCGTGGCGTCGATATTTCCCCCGCGGGCCGCGATGGACGACATCAGATCGTCTATCCGGTGGGCGAGCTGTTCGATCCTGCCCGCCTCCTCGCTGGCCACCAGCGAGTAAGTCTGATTGAAGATGGTGACACGGACAGGTTCCGTGTTGGGCATGCTTTAGCTTGCCATCTCTAGCTGGTGCTAAGCAAATCCATCTGGCCCAGAAGTTTCTCGATGCGCGTGCGAACCTGCTTACGCTCCGAGCGCAGTTCATCGAGCTCCTGGCGATAAGAGTCGCGATCCTCCAGGGCGGAACGCAACTGCGCCACGAGATCCGCCTTCTCGGCCCGCAGGTTTGCGACCAGTTCGGCCGCGCGCGTGATGCGCTCTTCTAGGCTGGCAAGGGGATCGATTTCCTTTTGATCCGGACTCAGGTGTGGGGCTGGACTCATGTTAAGACTCCGCGTGGGCGGCTTTCGCCGTCTGGACGAGCGCTGCAAATGAGGTCGCGTCGTTGGCTGCCATATCGGCCAGAATTTTACGGTTCAGGTCGATGCCGGACTTCTTCAGGCCGCTGATAAACTTACTATAGGAGATCTCAGCCGCGCGGCAGGCAGCGCCGATACGGATGATCCACAGCGACCGGAAATCGCGCTTCTTGCGCCGCCGCCCGACGTAGCCATAGCGCAACGCCTTCTCGACGGCCTCTTGCGCGGCCCGATTCAGTTTGCTCTTGGTGAGAAAAAAGCCCGACGCCCGTTCCAGCGTCTTTTTACGGTAGGCTCTTCTTTTTATTCCTCGTTTTACTCTCGGCACGTTTCAACTCCTTGTTAGTTGGCCGGTTCTAACGGTACGTGCTGCACCGTTTCACGCGGCGGCGGTTGCGGGCGGCCGCAACCTAATACGGTATCATGCGCTTCAGCTTGGCCTGGTCGGTCTTATCCGCCAGTACGGCATGTTTGAGCTTGCGCTTGCGCGAGCGCGGCTTGGAGGTCAGAATATGGCGGCTAAAAGAATGGTGACGGACCACTTTGCCGGTACCGGTCTTCTTGAACCGTTTAGACGCACCCTTATGTGTCTTCAGCTTCGGCATTCAATTTTTCCTGGGGTAGACTGCGACTTTCCTAGTCTAGCACAGGGCTAGAGGCGTTTTCAGTAAGCTAAAGACATGAACTACGAGGGGGCCATCCGATCCCTGCAGGATACTGCGGTGGTGATGGCCGAGATCCAGCGACGCCAGTCTGATGTGCAGAAAACCCAAGCCGGACTGGTCGAGAGCCTGCTCGAATACCGGCAACAAACTGAAAAGAGCCTTGCTCATGTGGCAGTGCGGTTGGCCGAGATCACCGACAACTGGCTGGTCTGGAGCTCCAAGCCATGGATGCGCAGGCTTCCGGAGCTTGCGACTTGTCCGTGATACATGTCACGAAACCGGGATTGGGCGACAGATATAAGAACCGACAGACTATCGTCTCCGCATCTCTCTTAACTAGCGTTATGATAAACTGTTTGCTACGGTTGAAAAGCAGGCAATCATGTCCGATAAGGGCACTCCAGGTGTCGCTGACCTTGAGATTGTCAAGCATTTATCCTGTGAGATCACCAAACATTCAGAGTATCTGGCGACGCTGCGATCGCGCGTCTTTTTTTCTGTTCTAGTAGGACCATTTGTAGTTTTCGGGACATTTTTACTCGCCACCTAAGGATGCTCACCTTGCACCTCAATTCTCGCAGGAGCAACTGAAAGCTGGCACCCTCGCCTCGGTAGTGTATTTAATGATGGGCCTATTTGTCGCGCTTCTTGATAAGCAAGTTACCGACCAATGCGACAGATGGCGGAGAGCGATATACAAGCTCTCGAATCATCAGAGTCTCACTGAAGGTGATTTATTGTTCAAGCATCACACGTTCTGGGCTTACTCAATCGGTTGGCTTCTGACACTTGCAGCCTTTGTCTCGATAGGATGGTTCCTTTTTTTGACCTTTTCTCAAGCAGGAGTAGCAGCAAACGACAGCCGGCTCATTGAGTAATATTTGAGCAGACTGACGACTCCTATCAGGCGCTACTTCCTCTGTTGGCCGAGTTGATTATGTAAAACAAATGTTGAACGAAATGGGCGCGTGAGACGAAACCGCCGCTTCTACTGTATAGTACGGTTCACCGGAATCGTATGAAATTGCAGTTGATTCAGCTTTCTCATGAGCCACCTGTGGCCTTCGTGGTCCTTTTCCTTCTCGTCTTCTGGCCGCATACACACTATTCAAGCTTCGCCCGGGGCGTAGTGTCATGGAATGATTATGCATATCACCTCAAGCCCGTTACCTGACAACTTACCAAGGTCCCGCTCAACACCGCGTGGATTCTTAACGAAGCCGCGGGGATCATAGACAAGACAAATGAGTGTCTTACAATCCTGATGCTCGCGATATCGCGCGGCATCAATAATCAGCTGGTCCGCGACTTCCTTGGAACCAAGTCCTGGGCGGGTCATTTTAACCTCGACAACAATTTGTTCATCCTTGAGAAGGAAATCCATCCTTGAAGCTCCGCCGCCATATGAGGGCGTCCACTCTTCCGGTCGGATGTCGTCGAAGTGCAGGCGCAGTAGCGCATGCAACAGATCTTGGACATCGTACTCGTCATTAACGGCGAGAGTGGGGCGGTTCTCGCGGCGGGATGTGAGTTGTTTTGCTACGAGGTGAAAACGGTCACAGATGCCGAGAATTACTCTTGTGGGTTGCTGATCGGCGGTGTCAACGGTACTTTGCGCGTTCAATTCTATCTGCCGCAGAAGCCGTCGAGATGTATTAAGGAAGTCCTTAATAGCGGAACATCGCCTCTCAGCTTGATATACGACAGCTTGATCGAAAATATGAGCTGGCACCCTGACGCCTTCAGAGACAGCCCGGCTATCGCGGCTCATGAAGCCAGTCGATACGTTGCCCTTGATGTAATCACCGATGGTCTTGCCCCACTCAAACCGCTCAATCTCGTCGAGCAGATGCTTCTCGCGTTCGAGTCCGGCCGTTGAGTGAAGGCTGGAAAGCTCGGTCACAATTTCCCCGCGTACCACCTTCGCTTCGTTCAAAACAAACTCGACCTCCTTCTCAAGTGATGAAAAATCCGTGCCTCCAAGCTTTTCGATACGTTGGCGCACTTCTTCGGGCGCACGCTCCCGCCAGCCTCCTGGTAATCCGTTTATACCGCCCCACTCCGGGCTGAATCGGAACCGTAACGGCGGCTTCTCGAAATCCCCGTAGTACAGTTCCGAGTGATAGCCTAGTGCCGAGCCACTCCAAGATTCTTCAAGCGCCAAACTTGCCTCCATCAGCTTCTTGCAAATATTCTCCAATGCCGCCAACTCTGGCGATGCCTTTTCGTCAAAAGCCTTTACTCTCGCCGATAGCTGTGCGGCAGTTTCTGCAAGTGTTGCCATGGATGTCGAACGGTTGCCGGAAGTGTTGGAGGGAGCTCTTGGCATGAGATCAGAAACCCGGTGCATTCTTGGAGTTTCCTTATTAGATGTTGGGCGCGTAACTATCATTCTACGGCCCACTCCCATTTTGGTAGGCGCTCAACTACATAGGCAAGCGTAAGCTGGATTAGCCATCAACCAACTTCTTAGCACACCACCGTTTCGTTAGACTAAAGGCATGAATTACGACGAAGCCATACGCTCCCTGCAGGACACCGCCGTCGTGACGGCAGAGATCCAGCGGCGCCAGTCTGACGTACAGAAAACCCAAGCCGGATTAGTCGAGAGCCTGCTCGAATACCGGCAACAAACCGAAAAGAACCTTGCTCATGTGGCCGTCAGGTTGGCCGAAATCACCGGCAAACTGGCCCTGCTCTAAAGCCACGCGGCCTAACTTTGGTCGGCCTGGTACTCCTCTAACCACGCCATCTGAATGGCTTCCAATTTCCCCTCCGTCGACGCCTTCGGGTCGTCCTTGAAATCTTCCAGTTCGGTGATCCATTGATGCAGATCGGTGTAGCGGATATGAGTGGGGTCGACGTCCGGAAACTTCTCGCAAAGGGCCAGCGCGATATTGTCGCTTTGGTCCCAGGTCAGCTTAGGCATCGATCTTGGTCCCTTTCAAAGCCCCCTGCACGGCGGAGTTCATCATGTTCTCGGCCAGCTTGATGGTGGCCTGATCGAGCTGTGCGATCTTCGAGGCGATCAGCAGATGATTGTCGTGATGATAGACCACCAGCAGTTCGTTGAATGCCTTGTCGATAGCCGCGCGCTCCTGGGCGGTTAGCTCGGAGTAAGCAGGGTGCTGGCGGGCTTTCTTGACTGCCGCCATTACTGCGTCGGCTTCCAGGCGCTGCTCCCGCACCTGGCGTTCGTTGAAATCCTGTTCGGCCTTTTCGACCGACTCCAGGATCATCTTCTCCACCTGTTCGTCGGTCAGCCCATAAGACGGCTTGACATCGACGCTTTGCTCCTTGCCGGTACGCAGATCGCGCGCCGTCACATTCAAAATTCCGTTAGCGTCGATCAGGAACCGAACCTCGATGCGAGCCATGCCCGCCGCCATCGGATCGATGTCCTTGAGATCGAAGCGCGCCAGGCTGCGGTTATCTTTGACCAGCTCGCGCTCGCCCTGCACCACGTGGATCAGCACGTTGGTCTGGCCCTCGACGCCGGTGGTGAATAGTTCAGTGGCGCTGGCTGGAATCGTGGAATTACGATGGATCAACTTCGAGACGATGCCGCCCATGGTCTCGATGCCAAGCGAAAGCGGCGTGACGTCGAGAAGCAGCTTATCCTCGACCTCGCCCGATAGGATTCCCGCCTGCACCGCCGCGCCCAGCGCCACCACTTCGTCGGGATTCAGTTCGGTGTGCGGCACGGCGCGGAATAGATTCTCCACCGCCGAGCGAACCAGCGGAATACGCGTCGAGCCGCCCACCATCACCACTTCATCGATCTGTTCCACGCCGACACCAGCGTCCTTCAGGCAGTCGCGGCACGGCCCCAGCGTGCGATCCACGATAGGCGTGATCAGTTTCTCGAACAACTCGCGCTGCAATTCGCGCAGATACTTCTTGCCGTGATATTCGAGCTCGATGGCAGTGAAGGGAACAAACGAGAGCCGCTCTTTGGCTTGAATGACCGCGCGGCGCAGTCGCTGGACGCCTTCGGAATCGGCGGAAAGATCCTCGCCCCATTCGCTTTGCACGTCCTCCAGCGCGATGCGCAGCAGCAGATTGTCGATGTCGTCGCCGCCCAGGTGCGTGTCGCCATTCGTGGCCAGCACTTCGAAGATGCCGTCGTGGAGCTTGAGTATCGAAATGTCGAAGGTGCCGCCACCCAGGTCGTAGACGGCGATGATCCCGTTCTCGCGTTTGTCGAGGCCGTAGGCCAGCGAGGCGGCCGTGGGCTCGTTTACCAAACGCACCACCTCCAGCCCGGCGATGCGTCCGGCATCCTTGGTGGCCTGCCGCTGAGCGTCGTTGAAGTAGGCCGGGACAGTGACCACTGCTTTGTGAATCGGATAGCCGAAGAAAGCCTCGGCATTCTGCTTCAATTGGCGCAGCACGAAGGCCGAGATCTCCGGCGGCGTGTAGGTTCGCTCGCCTAACTGGAGTTGCAGAACCGCTTCGCTGCCAGGGGCCAGTCGAAAAGGGAACAGCTTGAACTCTTCGGCAACATCGTCGAGGCCGCGGCCCATCAGACGCTTTACGGAATAAACCGACCGTTCCGGTTGAGTAATGAGCAGTTCTCGCGCCGCATTGCCCACTATGATTTCGCCCGAGGGATTGATCGATACCACGCTCGGCACCAGCTTGTCGCCGTCGGCGCCGGGGATTATCTTGGGCCCCGTGAGGTCCATGAAGGCGACCAGGCTATTGGTGGTCCCCAGGTCGATGCCGACCACGCGTTCAATTGTGCCAAAGTCGATGTCCATGTCAGGCGGTAGGTTGTGGGGCTAAAGTCTTTTGCACTTCCCCCACCAGGTTCAGAATATATTTGCGTCGATTCAAGATGCCACGGATCTCGCCCAGAGCTTCGCGATCAGGCGCCTGATCGTACTTCTCGAACAATGCTTCGAGCTGCTGGTCGGCGCCGGCCAGCATGCCGGTAAACGTTTTCTCGGCCGTCTCCAACTGCGGGCGCGCCGAATCGTCACCCGAGCGCATCTCCTCCAGAGCCATGTTCAACTCAAAGACCTCTTCCAGCAATTCCGCGGGAACGTCTTTGGAACGCTGCTCGCCGATGTCAAAGCCTTCCTGGCCGAGCAGGTATTGCGCGCGTTTCACCGGATCTTTCAGAGTGCGATAAGCGTCGTTCAGCGCTGACGACATGTCCAGTGCGCGCTGCTGCTCGGCCGCGGGCTTTTGCATAAAGCGATCGGGATGAAGCTGCCGGCTTAATTCGTAATAGCGCTTCTGCAATTCGTCTAGGGAAAGGTTGAGGGTGCGCGGAATCCCCAGTAACTGGTAATAGTCGGTCACGCCGAAAATCCCGCGCGGCGTATCACGCCGAAAACCCCGCGTGACGTGTCACGCCGAAAAAGACGTCCCGCACCCACAGCTCTTTTTTGCGTGCGGGTTGTCGAATTCGAATCCGGAGTGAATCAGAGAGTCCTTCCAGTCGAGCGTCATGCCGTCCAGATAAACCATGCTCTTCGGATCCACAAAAACCTTCACGTCGTCGAAATCGAACACCTGGTCGGTTGGCCGCGGCTTCACATCGAACTTGAAAAGATAACTCAGACCCGAGCAGCCGCCGCCCAGTACGCCGAGGCGCAATCCACCCTGTACGCCATGCTTGGCGAACTGTTCGCGGATCTTATCGACAGCTTTCGGAGTTACAGTAATCATTGTCGTTCCTGGCGTTCACACGAGTGTGAACGCGGCACGCAAGAGTGCGCGCGCTACTTAGTAGATGCGACCGCCTCGGTCTTGGTGGCAGTCTTGTTCTTGTAGTCGGAAATGGCTGCCTTGATGGCATCCTCGGCCAGTACCGAGCAGTGAATCTTCACCGGCGGAAGGCTCAACTCGTTGACGATGTCGGTGTTCTTGATCTGCAGCGCTTCGTCCACGGTCTTGCCGCGCAGCCATTCCGTTGCCAGCGACGAGCTGGCGATAGCGCTGCCGCATCCAAAGGTCTTGAACTTGGCATCCTCAATGACGCCGGTTTCCGGGTTCACCTTGACCTGCAGCTTCATCACATCGCCGCATTCCGGAGCACCCACCATGCCGGTGCCGACATTGGGATCGCTCTTATCCATCGACCCGACATTGCGGGGATTGTTGTAATGATCTAAGACCTTGTTCGAATAAGCCATATTTTTATCCTCGTTAGTGGGCGGCCCATTGGACCTTCGTTAAATCGACACCTTCCTTCGCCATCTCGTACAGCGGCGAAAGTTCTCGAAGCTTTTTCACTACGTCGATCACCTTGTCTGCCACGTAATCGACTTCCTCTTCCGTGTTGAAGCGGCCCAGGCCGAAACGAATCGACGAGTGCGCCAGGTCGTCGCCGGCGCCTAGGGCCTTGAGCACGTAGCTAGGTTCCAGCGTCGCCGAAGTGCACGCCGACCCGCTCGAAACCGCGATATCGTTAATGCCCATCAGCAGCGATTCGCCTTCCACATAGGCGAAGCTGATGTTCAAGTTGTTCGGCACGCGATGTTCCATGGTGCCGTTGACGTATACTTCGTCCAGTTGAGCTTCCAGCTTGCTGCGCAGCCGGTCGCGCAGATACGCCATCCGCTTGGACTCTTCCGGCATTTCGGCCTGGCAGAGAGCGCACGCTTCGCCGAGTCCGACGATTCCAGGTACGTTTAGCGTACCGGACCGCATGCCGCGCTCGTGGCCGCCGCCATCCATCTGAGCGGTGATCTGCACGCGCGGGCTCTTGCGCCGCACATACAGCGCTCCCACGCCTTTCGGACCGTAGATTTTGTGGCCGCTCATGGACATCAGATCGATATTGTCTTTGATCACATTGACCGGCACTTTGCCGACCGCTTGTGTCGCGTCGCTATGCACCAGCACGCCTTTCGACTTCGCCAGCTTTCCGATCTCGGCCATGTTCTGCAGAACGCCGATCTCGTTATTGGCATACATGATGCTCACCAGGATAGTTTTATCCGTGATGGCGTCCTTCAGCATTTCGAGATCGACCAGACCGTTGCTCTGCACCGGCAGATAGGTCACGCGAATGCCGTGCTTCTCGAGTCGCTTGCAGGTGTCCAGCACAGCCTTATGCTCGGTGGCGGCGGTGATGATGTGATTGCCCTTCTCGGCATACATCTCGGCGACGCCCTTCAGCGCCAGATTGTTCGATTCGGTCGCGCCGCTGGTGAAGACGATCTCTTTGGGAGTGGCGCCGATCAGATCGGCGATCTGTTTGCGCGATTTCTCCACCGCCTCTTCAGCCTGCCAGCCAAAACTGTGATTGCGGCTGGCGGAGTTCCCGAACGTCTCCATGAAGTACGGCTTCATGGCCTCGAACACACGCGGGTCCATGGGCGTGGTGGCGTGATAGTCCATGTAGATGGGCAGTTTCATACTTTTTTCCTCATATGGCAGGCGTCGTCACGGGCAGGCCGTAAAGCCGCTCGGGCGCTTTAGTCAGACTTCCATCGGGCGAATCGGCGGACATGTCTGCAATAGTGATGTTGGCTAACAGCCGAAGGATTCCTTCGTGGACCTTTTGCAGCGGGTCGCGAACGATGCATTTGTCGGTGTGAACGCAATACCCGTGCTCGGTGAAACAGGCGGTCAAAAAGATGGGCCCGTCGATGGTACGAATCACATCGAGCGCGGTGATCTCGCGGGCCTCGCGCGCCAGTTTATAGCCTCCGTTAGTGCCCTGTTCCGAGCGTAAAAAGCCGTTTTTGACGAGTTTTTGCAGGATTTTTGATAGCAAAGGAGAAGGAATTCCGTAGGTTTCGGCGATTTCCTTGGCGCTCGAACTGGCCGGACCGCGCATCGCGAGATGCTTTAGGGCGATCAGCCCGTAATCGGCTTTCTTGGTCAACTTCAGCATCTCTATTAGAATCCCGATCAGATTGGTCCTACTTGATTATGGACCATTTTGGTCGGCTCGTCAACTAGATAGCTTTCAATGACATAGACTGGTACAGTGAACCCAGTTTTGAGAGAACGGGTGCCTGAACTGGCCGGCCGGTTCGCTGCGGCTAAGCCCTTCCGTCACATAGTGATCGATGAATTCCTCGATCCGGCGTTCTGCCTTCTATTAATGACGGAGTTCCCAGCCTTCGATTCCGCTCACGCCATCAACGAACGCGGCGAAACCGGGCGCAAAGCGGTGGTTTCCGCGCCGTCGCGCATCGGCCCGGTCTATGCGCGCTTCGATCAGATGATCCGCGGACGCGAGTTTTTGGAGCTGATGAGTGGGATCACGGGGATACCGAAGTTGCTTTACGACCCGGAATACGTGGGTGGCGGGACGCACGAGAATCTGGACGGCCAGGACCTGGATCCGCACGTGGATTTCAATTACCATCCCAGCCGGCAATGGCATCGGCGGCTGAACCTGATCGTTTTCCTAAATCCGGAATGGGAGCCGGATTGGGGCGGCTGTCTCGAATTTCTTTCCGATCCCTGGAGGGCGAACGGCGCGCGGCCGGCCGAAATAGTGGTTCCGCTGGCGAACCGCGCGGTCATTTTTGAAACAAACGAGTATTCCTGGCACGGCTTCGAGCGCATCCGGCTGCCTTCGGAGAAGCGCGGCATGTCACGCCGGTCGATCGCGATTTATCTTTACACCGAGGAGCGGCCGGAGGCAGAGCGGGCGGTCTCACACGGAACCGTGTATGTCCAAAGGCAGCTTGCCGATCATGTTCAGCCGGGGTATACGCTGAGTGAAGATGACGTCGAGGAAATCCGTGGGCTGGTGGCGCGGCGCGATACGCAGATCAAGTTCCTGTACGAGCGCGAACTCGAGTTTTCGGCGCTAATCTCGGGGATGACGCGGTCGCCATCGTTCCGGATCGGAAGAGCCGTGACTTGGCCCGCGCGGGCCATGCGTCATGTCGTAAGATGGTTACGAAAGTCCAGCAGGGCGGGGTTGGCCTAGCGGTCGGGCGTCAGCCTTCCAAGCTGATTTACACGGGTTCGATTCCCGTACCCCGCTCCAAGAATTCGTGGCTACCAGACAACATGCCGGTCCTGGCCCGAGCGCGCCCGAGATTCCCGAGCCTTCGCTCGCCGAACGCGCACGGACTCTCGCGGTGCTGGGGCTGATCGGAAGCCTGTCGACCCATTCGCAGAAATTTCCCGGCTTTCCTTTCGGGTCCATGATGCCTTACGCGGCGGACGACCGCGGCCAACCGGTATTCTTCATCAGCAGCATGGCGATGCATACGCACAACCTGCGCCAGGATCCGCGCGCCAGCCTGCTCATCACCCAGCCGGATGTTTCCGGAGATCCTCTCGGCGCCGCACGTTTGACGCTGCTGGGGGAAGCGAGCGAAGCGCCCGCGGAGGAAGTGAGAGAACTCTATCTTTCACGCTACGAGAACGCGAAATTCTGGCAGGACTACACGGACTTCGCATATTACCGGCTGCACGTCTCGGGGGTTTATTTTATCGGCGGCTTCGGGGTGATGGGATGGATTTCCGCCGAAGACTACGCCAGCGCGGCGCCGGATCCTCTGGCGCAGGCCGCGCCGGGAATCATCCGGCACATGAATAGCGACCACGCTGACGCCCTGCGTATGATTGCCCGCCACTTTGCGGGGGAAGTCGCCGATGAGGCTGCCATTACTGCGGTAGACCGGCTGGGTTTTCATCTCCGCCTCAAGTCGGCTGATAGAATCCATGGCCGGCGCGTGGCTTTCGTGCGGGAAGTGAGAGATACCGAAAACGCCCGGGCAGTTTTCATAGAGATGGTCCGGCAAGCGAGATCAACAGAAGAGGTTTGAAGGGGCGAAAACGCGATCCGGGTCTGGGCGTGTATAGGCCGCAAGCGTCATTTCAAGACATCTGCGCTCACCCATCCCGTCGAGTGGTTGTCAATCGCGCACTTGGAACTTCCTATTTCCACGCTTTTCCCCGTCGTAACATCAAGAGCCTCGATCGTACCCACACCGTTAGAGGCCACCGGGACCGAGCAGGGCCTGACTCGGATGAGATAACGGGAGTCGGGGGACCACTGCACCTCTGATCCAGCCAGTGTCCGGCCTACCTTGTAATCGTTCGTTCTCATTAGCTGAGTTTCCCCATGCGCGTTCAGCGCTGCGATCCACCGACCATCTGGAGACCAAGCTGCCTTCACAACCCCGTGAGCCAAAGTTTGTCTTGTTCCCCGGACTACATCGATCAACTCTAAACGATCCTGCCTGACAGCCACGGCCTGCCTTCCGTCAGGCGAAAGACTCAGGCTCGTCCACGCATTCTCGAACCCATACGATCTGCAGTCTCCGGCATCCAGCACCTGCCTGATCTCCAAGGCAGGCAGCCGGAACTCAAATATGCCACAACCATAGGCGGGCTCCCGTTTGATATTTCCGGAGACGAGCATGAAGTGCTCGTTCCCCGAAATCGCCAGATCGAAGGCAGATGAAACATCCTCCCTACACCCGAGAGACTCCACTCGAACCGGACTTAAATCAACCCTGTAAAAGCACACCGGGCGCTTCAAGACGGAAAGCTCGTAAATCGCATTTCCTCGATTCGCGTAGCTGAACAACTCCAACCGAAGGGGCAGCTCAACCGGAGTGCGAAGTTGATGCCGCTGAAACACCGTTAGCGAGCAGCCTGGGGCTGGGTACAGAGCCGGATGGCAGACCGCAGGATAATAGTCGACCAGGAGACCTTGGTTCGACTCTTCCTGGCCACGAGCCGAAACTACTATTGAGACCCCGACCAGAACGAGAATGCTCGAATGAAGTCTCATTGCCATCACGGCCAATCGAGGCCCGGAAACGCCTCGCCCCATCCGGCGCTGCTGGTGGCCTGGATCATCCGATTCAGCGAGTCGTATTGGTACGTCACGGTTTCCCCGTTGATGACCGACGAACTGATTTTACCGTTGTTGGTCCCGGCCGGGTAATTGTAGGTCGCGCTGAGACTTCCGGATGTCAGGCTGGTGAGCTGGAACTGCGTGTTGTACGCGCGGGTTTCATCGGTGAACGAATTGTAGGAACTGGTTCGGTAATTCATGCTGAGCAACTGGTTGGATGGCGCGTAGGTGACATTGTTGACCAGCGCGTTGTTGCTCGCATCGGTCATGCCGCTGAGCCGGTACATGCTGTCGTAGGAGTAATTGTAGGTGAGGCCAGCGCCGCTGATGGTGGTGGTGGGGTATGTCATGGACGTGATCTTGCCTTCGTTGTTGTAGGTATAAGAGGCGTCCAGATTCAGGGGGACGGTGGCATTTTCGGGATAGCCCAATTGACTTTGCCAGTACAGCGTTTCGCTGACTTGTTTTCGAGTTGCCGGCTGTGTCGGTCACCCGGACCTGATTGCCCGTGTAGTATACGTCGCGCTGCGGCTGTCCGGAGGCTGCACACTGATCGATCCGCCTGGTTTGACTTCGCCTATTCAACGCGCGTAAACTCCGGGGAGTTAGTCTGGAGGCCAAATGTCCTTCCCAGTTTCCCGTCGATCCATGTTGCGCGGCGCGGCCGCGGTTTCCGGAGCAGGGCTGCTCCGCTTGGCGGCATCGGGCCAAAACAGCAACGGACGCCGAGCCTTTGCCCTTATCGGAGACCGCTATCACAACGCGGACTATATCCGAGTCGCTTTAGACAAGATGTTCAACGGGCAGGGCGTCACGGTCGATTACACCATCGACTACACAAAGCTCTCACGAAGCCTGCTGAGCGGCTATCAACTATTTCTCTGCCTGCGCGACGGCATGATCTGGCCCAACGGCTATCTCGGCCCCGACGCGTACACCTCCTATGAGCAGGGGCTTGAGAACCGCGAAGATTTTCCGGAAGCCAAATCGCAAAACTGGCTTACCGAAGAACAGGCCGGCGCCGTCAAAGAGTTCGTCAACGCGGGAAATGGCTTCTACTCACTCCACAACAATAGCCATGTGTCGCTATCCTCGCCCACGTATCGCGACGTGATGGGCGGCGCTTACATCGGCCATCCGCCGCTGCGGCCTTTCAGAGTGCGCGTGGTGAACCAGAGCCATCCCATCACGCAGGGTATCGCCGACTTCGTCGTCAATGACGAGCAGCATTACGTCCACTACGACAAAGACCGCAAATACATCCTGCTCGAAGCGGAGAATGTGGATGGCTTGAAGTACGAGAATCTGGGCGCGAAATCGATCGCCGGCTGGGCCTACGACTACGGCAGCGGAAGGGTTGTCTTCACGTCGCCTGGACACACCATCCACGCGTTATGGACTCCTGAATATCTCAAACTGCAGAGGAGAGCGGTGCAATGGCTGCTGAAGGAGATCTAGAGGCTTGCTCATTATGAAAAAAGCGGCATTGACGTTCACGGTCGCTATTCTGACCGTTAGCTGTTCGAGTTCAACCAATCCGGCACCCGCGCCGGCGAAGGAAACACCGGGCGCAGGAAGCGGCGTTGGGAGCATCCTGCGGCTCGACCCGGCGTTCGATGCGCTGGTGCCGCGAGATGCCTACATTGAGAAGCTCTCTGGCGGCTTTCAGTTCACCGAAGGGCCGGTTTGGCGACCACAGGAACAGCACCTGTGGTTCAGCGACGTGATGGCCAACGTGGTGCGCCAATGGTCTCCGGACGGGAAAGCCACAATCGCTATCGAGCATGCCGGCCAGGATAAGGAAGGCCCGCCGGGTACGCTCATTGGTCCGAATGGGGAGATCGCCGACAAAGACGGAGCGGTGCTGATCTGCCAGCATGGCAACCGCCGGATCGTCCGAGTAAGCAAAGATCTGAAAATCACTCCGTTGGTCGAACGATTCGAGGGCAAGCGTTTCAACAGCCCCAACGATCTGGTCTATAAATACGATGGATCGCTTTATTTCACCGATCCGCCCTACGGGTTAGCCAAAGAGGATGACGACCCGGCCAAAGAATTGCACTTTAACGGAGTGTTCCGGCTTGCGAACGGAAAACTGCGGGCCGTGATTCGGGATTTGACGCGGCCCAATGGGATTGCCTTCTCGCCCGATCAGAAAGTCTTGTATATCGCGAATTCGGACGAGAAGCACAAAGTATGGATGCGGTACGATGTGGCCGATAATGGCACCGTTTCGAACGGCCGCGTTTTCTTCGATGTGACCGCGGAGAAAGATGATGGCTTGCCGGATGGGATGAAGCTCGATTCCCAAGGGAACCTTTATTGCGCCGGTCCAGGCGGGATCTGGGTATTTTCGCCGGACGGTAAGCACCTGGGCACCATCAAGCCGCCGGAAACGCCCGCCAATTGCAATTGGGGTGACGACGGCAAGTCGCTTTACATCACAGCCCGGACGGGGCTGTACCGTATCAAGCTTGCTTCCATGGGTCAGCGGACCCTCTATCAATAATCACTGAGGACTATATGAAACGCAGGGCATGTTTGAAGACGTTACTCTCTGGCGCCGGTGCTCTCGCCGCGACACCGGGCGCGCGCGCGGCCACAACTACGGAGCATCCTATTCAGCTGCACTTGGATTGTCTCGTTGACTCTGCCAACGAGAAGGAGATGCTGCATAACTTCAAGACCATCTTCCGTCCTGCCGCCAGCAAACAGCCCGGATACATCGATGTCCAGATGTTGAAGCTGCGGACGGCGATACAAGGCAAAGCTCCCGAGGCTGGAAATTACCGCTTTGTGCTGACCTTCGCCAGCGAAGAGCTACGCCAGAAATGGATAGCATCGGCGACCCACCAGAGAGTGTGGCCGACGGTCGAGAACACGCTCAAGTCCAAGAATTACACTGTACTGCTATACGACACTCTGTAGGGCGGAGGCCCGACCATGAAAACAGTCTTCATCGCGATTCTTTGCGCGATCCCAGCGATGGCGGCCGAGCCATTGGAGCAGCGGATCGCGCATGCCGACCCGGCCAAGTACACTACGCACAAGGCGGTCCACGATGGGCCGGGACAAATGAAGTTCATGGTGCTCTTAGATGCTCATGCCCTGGATACGAATCTGCTCTTCTTGCATCGCGGCGTCCTGGAACCGAAGAGCGGGATCGGCGCTCATTTCCACAATCAATGCGAGGAGATGTTTGTCATCCTGGACGGGGAGGCGCAGTTTACGATCGATGGGCGCACCTCGGTATTGAAGGGACCCGCGGGGGCGCCTTGCCGCATGGGCCATTCTCACGCGATCTACAACGCCTCCGACCGGCCGGTGGAGTGGATGAATATCAATGTGTCGGCTCTGAAGGGGAAGTATGACGCCTTCAATCTCGGCGACGGCCGGGTGGGCGCGCCTATCGATCCGATACCGGTCTTCATGACGATGATGCTGTCACACGAGTTGCTGCTACCGGTGAAAAGCATGAACGGCGGAAAAGGGACCGTACGGTACCGGCGGGCCTTGGACCCAACCATCTTCCTGGGTGATTGGGCATACGTGGATCACGCCGTATTGCCTCCAGGCGCCTCGATTGGCCCGCATCGTCACACGGAAGTCGCCGAGGTTTACTATGTCATGACCGGTCAGGGCACCGTGAAGGTTTCCGGCCCGGGGATGAGGGAAGAAACAGCCGGCATACATAGCGGAGATGCGATCCCAATCCAACTCAACGAGGTTCATTCGTTTGAGAACACCGGCAGCGAACCTCTGGAATTTATGGTGATCGGCGTAGCCAGCTCGAAGAACAAGGCGGTCGATAGTATCGATGTGAAGGGCGCCGCTCAAGCGCCCTAGTGTGCTGAGTCCCCTGGCGCGCACGCTTGGCGGGCGGCGAGGTTCATTGAATAATTCGAGGCAACGGCCGGACCGGGGGTCCGGCGCGGACGAGGGCGTTCGCCCCACCCTGACTCAGGGATTAAGCTTGCGGTTGGCTGGGGTCGCGGTGAATCCATCGATAAGCGGTGACGGAATTCTTCCAGAAATATTTTTCGGCGGCGGCGCGTCCCTTGCCGGTGAAGTATTCCCGCACCACGCTGAGTTCGCTTTCATACGGCAACCAATTATCGGAATTCGGCCAGTCGCTGCCGTAGAGCACATGATCTTCGCCGAAAATCCCCCAAAGCTGGTCGAGGCGGGAACGATAAAAATTCAAGTCGGAGGGTACGCGGCCATTGACACGGCGCAAGACCTCGGAAATCTTCACATAGACTTGAGGACGCTTGGCCAGCTCGCGTAGGTTTCCTTCGTATTGCTTTAGCGGCGCGGATTCGGTGGGTGGATCGAGCTGCGGCAGATGATCGATCACGATGCGCAGGTTCGGAACCTTGTCCGATACACGCACCATGGCCTCGATCAGCTCCGGCCGTGGATTGGCGGTGTCCAGCACCAGGCCGGCGTCCGCCAGGAGCTTCAGGCCCGCGATAAATTCGGGCTTGCTCAGCTCCGAGCTAATGTTCCGGCCCCACAGATTTCCATAGCGGATGCCGCGAAACAGGGGGTTCCGGTGATAGCGCTCCAGATACTCGGGAAATTCCGGCTTGCCCGGTTCCAGATCCCCGACCGTGCCGACGATGATGGTGTCCTTGGCGGCGATATCGAGAACCCAGAGATTGTCCTCAATCCAGGGACTCGCTTCGATTTCGATCGCGCCGACGATCCCAAGTGGTTGCGCGATCTTTCGATATCGATCTGGAAATGCCGGTTTGTAGAGCGCCGCGTTGTTCTTGTCCGGATAAGGAACGCCTTGCGGGCGAGCGGTGTCGAACAGATGAATGTGGGTGTCGATGATCGGGATAGGCGTGGGCTGGGCGCTGAGATTCTGCGCAGCTAGGCCGGCCATGCCCGCTAGAAATGCCCGGCGGCCCACTGGCATCCGATTAGAAAGCTTATTTTTCATGTTCAACCGACATTAGACCAAATCAACCGACATTGGACAAAAGCGCCGCCGGGTTGCGGAGCTCGCCGATCTCAGGAATCACAATAGTAACGATGTCGCCTGATGCGAGCGCCGCTTCCTGTGGAGCAATGATGCCGGTGCCCGTCAATAATACGGTACCGGCGGGCGCCGGGTTGCAGCGCAACAGATACTCGATGAGCGTTTCGATGGTGCGGTTCAACTTGTTTATTCCGACTGATTCGGAAAACAGCGTCCGGCCGTCCCTGACAACATCGCAGGTCATGCGAAGTGCGCGAATATCCCCCAGCTCATCAGGCGTAACGAAGACGGGGCCAAAAGCGCAAGCTCCCTTGTAGATCTTCGATTGCGTCAGGTACAGAGGATTCTGACGTTCGATATCCCAGGCCGAAACATCGTTGGCGAGGGTGTATCCGACGATCCGGCCCAGGCTCCCCAGCAACACGGCCAGCTCCGGTTCCGGCGCCGTAAATTGCGAATCTGACCGGATGCCGATTGCCTCGCCCGGGCCCACACACACGCGGGCCGTGCCTTTGAAGAAAACTTCGGGGCGCGCATCCCGGTAGACGTGCGCATAAAACCCTTCGCGAGTGCCGTGCTCGGCGTCGCGAAAAGCCGCGCTGGATTCATAAGTACAACCGCAGCCCCATACTTCCGGCGGATTGATCGGCATCAACGGCGGCGCAGCCACAAGAGTCTTGGATGCCAGCTCCTTCGCCAGCTCGTCTAAGGGCTCGTCCTCCTCTTCGGCGCGGAGCAGCAGCTCATAGAGCGAAAAGCCGGGGATTGGGCGCGCCTGGGCGCCCTCGAAAATCGCCGCAGTCACGGCGCGGTTCCACGTTATTTGGCCTAGACGCATGCTAAGTATCGCCGCATTCTAATATTTGAGATAAACCGTTTTGTAGTCACAATAGAATTCCATGGCCGCGGGTCCCTGCTCCTTGGGTCCAAAGCTCGAATCTTTCGTTCCACCGAACGGAAGTTGGTACTCGACTCCGGCACTCGGAAGATTAATGGTGAGGAGACCGGCCTCGGCGCGATGGATGAACTCAAACACGCGCGATAGATTGGTGGTCTGAATGGACGCCGAGAGCCCGAACGGAATGTTGTTGGCGATCCGCATGGCATCCTCAAAATCATTCGCGCGCATGACCGCCAGCACCGGGCCGAAAATCTCTTCGCGAGCAATGGTCATAGACTCGGCCACGCCGGCAAAAATGGTGGGTTCAATAAAAAAGCCCTTGTCGAACGCGCCACCAGTCAGACGCCGGCCGCCAATACGAGGCTCGCCGCATTCCTTTCGTCCGATTTCGATATATTTCAAATCGGTCTCCAGTTGCGCCTGATCCACCGCCGGACCGATATCGATGCCGGCTTCCATTCCGTTGCCTATTTTCAGCTTCCGGGTCCGCTCCACCAGCGCTTCGACGAATTTATCGTAAATCGAAGCTTCGACGATCAACCGGCTGGTCGCGGTGCATTTTTGTCCAGTTGAAAAGAACGAGGCATTCACGGTATTCTCGACGGCCGCGCTGAAATCGCAATCGCTCAGTACAATGGTCGGATTCTTTCCGCCCATTTCCAGTTGAATGCGAAGATGCCGGGCTGAGGCGCGTTGATGCAGCCATTGGCCGATCTCGCAGGAACCTGTGAACGAGACGGCCTTGAGCGGCCGGGCATCCACCAGAGCGGCTCCCAGTTCCCCGCCCGAGCCGGCGATGAAATTGACTACACCCTTTGGAATTCCGGCCATATGGCAGGCTTCGATCAAGCGCCAGGCGCTCAACGGCGCAGCCGAAGCTGGTTTCATCACCACTGTATTTCCACAGATCAGGGCTGGAGCGAGCTTCCAGGCGGGAATCGCGCTAGGAAAATTCCACGGAGTCACCAGACCCACCACGCCGATCGGTTTCCGTAGCGCGAACATCTGCACCCGCGCCCGTTCAGAAGGCGCGAGAATACCGAAGAGTCGCGAGCCTTCGCCGGCGAAGTACCGAAAGATATTGATCGATCGCCGGACTTCTCCCTTCGACTCGGGAAGCGTTTTGCCTTCCTCGCGGGTCATGTCCGCTGAGATTTCGTCGAAGCGGCTCTCTAAGATTTCGGCGACACGAAATAGATAGGCGCCGCGCCCCGGCGCAGGCAGGTTTGCCCACTCGCGTAGCGCCCCGTCGGCCGCGTCAGCCGCTGCCGCTACATCCGCAGAGCTGCCCTTTACGAATTGCCCGACAACTTCATCGGTGTTGGCGGGATTCCGGTTGTCGAACTTGTCGCCGTCAGAAACCCACTGCCCATTGATATAATTTGCGAAAAGCGTCATTGCGTATTAGTTTATCCCGCGGCGATCAAAGGTTTACCGGCATCGATCCTGGTGAAAAGCAGGGCGGCCACTACCGAAAGCCCGGCGACGATCAGGAATGGTAAATTCCAACCGGCGGCTTGGACCAGGTAACCGGTCAGAACCGAAGCCGTCGCACCGCCGGTATTGCCAAATGTATTCATCAACGCCGATACCGACCCTGCGGATTCTCCACCAATATCAATCGTAACCGCCCACGATACTCCCACTGTCAACTCTAATCCCAACATCGCCAAACAGGAATAATAGACGCTTCTAAGTGGATCCGGCGTCAGGGATGCCATCACTATACTCACCGCCGCCAATAGAAAACCAACGATTGCGACCATGCGCCGAGCCTTTTTGATGTCACCCAGGCGCCGGGCCAAAATGTCGGAAACCCAGCCGCCACACAGGTCGCCGAGAGTTCCAGCAAGCAAGGGCAGGCTCGCGTACAGGCCCATTTTCTGGAGACTGAAGCCGCGCTGGTCGCTGAGGTACTTGGGAAACCACGTCAGGTAGACGCCGACATTGTAGGCGTAGCAAAAATACATGGCGCAGATCATCCACATTTGCGGACTGGAGAGGATTCGCCGCCATGGGACACTTTTTCGAACCCTGCTTGCAGCTCCGAGGCCCGCTTGAATCAACTCGCACTCGGCTGCATTCACGCTCTTGTGCTCGGCCGGCGTGTCGCGGTAATACCAGAACCAGACCGCGGCCCATAGTAATCCGAGCATGCCGAAACAGACAAATGGCGCGCGCCATCCATATCCAGCAATGATGAAGGCTACGAGCGCCGGCGTGAGCGCGGCTCCGAGTCGTGAACCGGCGTGGGTGATGCCCTGCGAAAAACCGCGCTCGGCCGGCAGCATCCATCGGGATAGTGATCGAGTGGCGATGGGGAACGCTCCTGCCTCGCCCATTCCAAAAAGAAAGCGGACCGCCGCCATGGAGATAGCATTCCAGGCTAGCGTGGTGGCGCTGGTGAAAAGCGACCACCAAATAACGATCACCGTCAGCGCGCGCCGCGGGCCTATCCGATCTCCGAACCAACCCCCGGGTATTTGAAACAGAGCATAGGCCCACTGAAATGATCCGAGGATCCAGCCCATGGTAACGATGGAAAAACCGAATTCTTTTTGAATCGAGGGGACCGCGGTAGAAATCACCACGCGATCCATATAAGTGATTACGTAGGCAGCTACCGTGAGCGCGAGGATTACATACCGGACGTGTGTCGGCCGAGCCTCAGCAGCCAGAACCGGCGCCGGCATATCCAGTTTTTGTTTCGTTCCGGGGATCACGTCTGGATTAACATATCACGAAACCTCATTGCGGCTCCGCGAACAGAATACAGACCGGCGAGGGAACTTCGAGCGTGTCGCCCGTCGGAGTCAGCCGCCCGGTTCCGGGATCGATGCGGAACGTGACGATGCTCCCTGAATCCTGATTCGCCGCCAGTAGAAACGTCCCCGAAGGATCGATGGCGAAGTTGCGCGGCGTCTTGCCTTGGGTAGGCGTCCGATCGACGAACGTGAGCGTGCCGTGGCTCGGGTCTATGCGGAAGATCGCGATCGAATCGTCGCCACGATTCGATGTATACACGAACCGGCCATTGGGGTGCACCACGATCTCGGCGGTCGTACTGGTCCCGCTAAAGCCTTTCGGAAGCGTCGAAAGTGTCTGCAATTCCTTGAGACTTCCTCGCGAAGCATCGTAGCGGAAGGTGGTAACTGTGGAGAGCATTTCGCTGAGCGAATATACAAATTTTGCATCGGGCCGGAAGGCGATGTGCCTGGGTCCCGACCCGGGGTCGATCTTCACGAATGGAGGATTATTCGGAGTGAGGCCGCCTTTGGAGGGGTCGATGCGGTAGCTGAATATCCGGTCCAGCCCTAAATCAGCCACCAGAACGAAGCGATTGTCGGGGGACAACGCGACCACGTGCGCATGCGGTCCGCTTTGGCGTTCTTTGTTTACGCTCGATCCGGCGTGCTGGAAAAATGCGGACGCTTCGCCCAGCGATCCGTCTTCGTGAATCGGAAACGCAGCCACGCTGCCGCTGTTGTAATTCGCAACGAACAGCCACTTTCCGGTCTTGTCGACGGCCACATGACATGGCCCCGAGCCGCGCGAAGAAACTCGATTGAGCAGCTTCAATGCGTGGGTCGCGGGGTCGATCGCGAAGGCACTGACACTGCCGGCTGGCTGGCCCTGGTACATGGAAATTTCATTCGCCGCATAGAGAAAGCGCCGGTTCGGATGAATCGCCAGGAAGGACGGATTCTCTGTTTCCGCCACCAGGCCGATCGGTGTAGTCTTGCCCATCGAGCTATCGAAATGATAAGCGTAGATGCCTTTGCTCGCGCCTCGTGTGTAAGTTCCGACGTACATGGTCGGATCGCTGGCGTTAGTCCGCGCCGCCGCCGCGTTAACCGGCGTGGATGATTGCGCGGCCTGCGCGGCATAGAATTCGTATCCGATTCGCCACGAGACTTCTTTGCCGGGTTCCACCTGAAGATCGATGTACGCTTCCGGGCATACCGTAGTGCGGATCGACCATAGAACCAGTTTCGATAAGGCATGATCGCCGGTCTGATGAACCGCGGCGCCGGTCTTGGTATTCTCAACGCGAATGTCGTTGTCGCCGGCGGATCCGCCATATCCGTTCAATTCGGAGAAGACGGTTTGCCCACGCTGCAATTCACTCAGGTAACGAAGATCGGTCCCCTCGGTTTCAGCCAGGCCGTGGAGATCGGCTTTGGCGCGCGGATCGAAACGGAACCGCACGACGGTGTCCGGACCGGACGCTTGCCCGTCGAGCATGAAGAAGTTGTGCTCGTAGACGCTGGTCGAGATGGTCTTTCGTCCGGTGTTTCGCAAACGATGTTCGAGAATTAGCCGGTTACCCTCCAAGCGAAGGGTTTTCTGGTAGAGATACGCGTACCCGCCCGTATCCCCTAATTCATGGGTGAACTCGATCTTCTCGGCCGACTGGTGAACGGTCCACTTGCCCGGATTGGTGATTTCGTAGGTGTTGAACTGGCGAAACGGAGCGTCGTCCGGCCGGCGAAGCGCGCCGACGCCGATCTTGACGAACGATTCGCCCGGCTTGGCTTGGTCGTAACCGAGCCCGCTGGTATTGGTGAGGAACTCTTCCACCGGCCCGGTGATCGAATCGTGAAGCTTCGGGTCGTAGCGATCGAACCACTGTCCAAAATAGGTGTGCCCGTTCCATTCCAGGCTGGAAATTACGCCCGACCAGTCGAAGCGCGTGGCGCGATAATAGCCCGCCTGCGCATCCGGCAGGTAGAGCTTCGCGCGAATTTGTCCATTGGAAATTTCGGCCTGGGGAAATTGCCCGAATGCCGAGGCAGTCAGCAGGAGAGCGAACGCGATCTTGCGGCTCATGATGGATGTGATTTTACCCGGTTTGGCACGGCGGCGATACAATGAAGTGCGCCAGGGCGCCGGAAGTTCGTGGCCGTTCTGGAGTTTGCGATGGAAAAAACTTACAATCGAATGCCGCGCTGTTTCGCGTGTGGATTTGTCATGATCGCGGTGCTGACAGGCGGTTTTCTGCTGCTGCGGACCATTCAGGCGAGTCCGAATAACGCGGAGCAGCGCCGTATCAGCCTGGGGACGGCCGAGCCGGGATCGCTTTACGCGGTCACCATAGCACTAAAGAATCCCGAGCAACTGCAGGGCGACCGGCGGGTTCGGGTCGCGATCGCAGACGCGCGCGGAAAAATCGCAGAGAAATGGCTGCACACCGCCGATCTGGACTTTTATCTCACGGTCCGCCCTCGCGCCGCGGGCCCGGTGACCGCTACCCTGAACACGCCGCGCGACCAATCCATTCCGGAACTCGAAGCAGTGATGCGCCGGATACCTACTGGAGCTCGGGGTGGTGCGGTGATCGCGGCGGCGCCGAACGACACCTGGCAGGCGGCTCAGCCATTCGAGTTCGGACAAACCATTTTCGGGGCTGACGATGAACGCCCTTACGCGCCGGCGCCCAATGAGGATCGGTATGCGGCCATGCTCAAAGGCTTCCAATGGTTCCGCTTCACTTTCCACGGGAAGGAGCCAAAGCTCGCATACTTCGTGCTGGATATCACGGACCGCGAAGTGCCGCTGGACGTCGACATATTTCAAGCGGGCAAGAACGCGAACGGCCAGGCGGACGTAGTGCCTTACACGGAAGGAGCGGCGATTTATCAGATCGAAGCCACGCAGAATTACCCGGGGCTTTATAAGTTCCGTACGCGGATTCTGAAGCCGGGCGAGACCTATTACGTACGCGTAGACGCCAATCATCCGGCCTACCAATTGCATATGTACGATTACCCGGCGCCGCCGTATAAAGATCCACGCCAGGCGGTGCGGACGGGGATGGATTTTCTGATCAACATGGGCGACTCGTGGCTGTCCAACACGCCGCGCCGCGGGGCGGTGGGATTACGGACCACGATGGTGCACTCCGATACGCAGCTCTGCATTGCCTGCCACCCTACCCAATTCACGACACGCGGCTACCTGACAGCGGTGGCGAACGGCTACCCGCCGACGCAGCGTCCGGCGCTCGAATTCCTGACCGACCGCATTTACAACAACCAGCGGCCGTTGTACGGCGAGCCTGGCACGGATTGGGTTCGGGTCATCTATTCGGCGCGAACGGTGGCCAGCCGGCTGCCCGTGATCGAGCACCTCTTCGAAGAGAACGTTACGCACGATCCCCCCAGGCTCAGCTTCAACGTGCCGTACGGGAATTTCCTAAAGATTCACTATCAGGACCGCACCGCCATGCCTGGGGACGAGTCGGATGGGTGCGAGCCGTCGATCAGCCCGTTTGAAATCGCCGCGCAGAGCTGGGATACTTTCCAGATTCTTTACCGCCAGACGGGCGAAAAGCAATGGGCCGATCAGCGGGACTTGGTGGAGCGCTTAGCCCTACCGCGCGAGCCCAAGAACATGATCGATTTGAACTGGAAGATTCATTTCTTGGCAACGATCGGCCGCGAGAAGTATCGTGCGCAACTGGATCAGTTGCTCAATCAGCTTTACAGCTATCAGCAACCGGACGGCATGTGGCCCTACGCCTTCGATCAGAAAGCGAAACCGGCCGACTTCATTTCGTATCATGCTATTCTCGCCGCGGCTCTGGCGGGACGGCGGCCGGAGACGGATAGTCACCTGGCGCGCGCCGTGGATGCTCTTTTAAAAGCGCAACGTCCGGAAGGAAGTTGGGAGGGGGATCCGGTTTACCAGGGCTTCAATACGCCGTTTCGCGCGACGCAATTCGCAGTGATGGCGCTGTCGACGCTGTATCCGGGTCCCGACGGGAAACCCTCGAACGAGAAGGGCTGGGATGACGCCTTTCCGCTGCATCCCGCGCGGCTGGCGTCGGACGATTTACCGCGATTGCTTTCCGAGCTCGATCAATTGTGGGACCTCGCACCCGAGCCGGTGTTGCGTCAGGTGCGGTCGATTCTTTCGTCGAGCGATCAACCGCTGGCACGCGAGGCAGCCGCACGAGCGCTGGGGCATATGGCGGATCCTGGCGCCATCCAGACGCTGGTTGCGGCGCTTGGCGACCCCACTAAAATGGTGCAACGCACGGCCGGATGGGCCTTGCGCATGATTCTCGAGCGACGTCCCGATGCCGCTCCCGGCGGACGCGCGGAACTGGCGGCGGCTCTGGCATCCTCAAACGCGCGCACTCGCTGGGGTGCGACACAGGCCTTCAATCAACACTTCAAGTATTTGGCCGGCGACGGACCGCTGCGTCTGGCCTTAACACGTGATCTCGACGATCCTGTTCCGGCCATCCGCTTGAACGCGGCGCGTGGACTTTGGCAATGGTACTACTGGAAGGTCGACGATCACGAGGCGCGCAGCGGGATCATCGAAGCGCTCGCAACCCGGCTCAACACCGAGACTGACCCTGTGGCGCGGCGTGCGGTGCAAGAAAGTCTCTATGACGCGCTGGACGAAAATACGGGATACCTTGCAGCCTGGGTGGAGGCGGCTTCCAAGAAGGACGACCAGGACAAGATCAACGAGGGGTACGAAGCGGTCGTACGCGATCAGGCTCAAACGCTTTCGAAAGTGCTGGGAGCTGCAACTCCTCTGGGACGCCAGGGCATCCTTAGCGCGCTGTGGGATTTCCATGTGAGGCACTACTCGCTGCCGCAGCTCAACACCAACACCGTATCGATCGCATTGCCGGCGGTTTTCACCAAGTATGTTTCGGGCGTGCCGGACCTGCACCAGCCCGGCTACGAGTATCCGCCCTACCGCGAGACGGTGGATTTTCGCTACGACACGCATAACGGTTTTTACCAGACGCGAGTGGGCAACGATAGCGACCTGATCCATTTCTTCCCAAGCTCCGGGCCGGAACTCGAGGCTGCTCTGATCGCATGTCTGACAGGCGCCGACAGCGACACCAAGATCAATGTGCTAAAGGCGGGCAGTACGCTTAGCGGAGCGGGTGGCCAGCGGTTTGCCGAGGCGGCGTTAAAGCTCACACTCGATCCGGACCCCCAGGTTCGCGATACGGTGAGGTACGTGTACGAGAACGGGCAGCGTGGAGTGCTGAATATCGACCAACCCACCGCGCCCGATCCGGCACTGGTCAAAACCATCGCCGAGATTCTGGTTCACGGCAGCCTCGACGCCCAGGCGGTAGCGCTGCCCTTGCTTTCAGGCCTACCGACCGGCTCAACCTGGACGCGGCAGCCGGAGATCCTGTCCGCGCTGCGTTCTCTACTCGATCAGCAGCCGCGCGTGAAGAACTATGCGCAGGCGCTGGCCGCGGCAGGCTCGTTTCCTGAACTTTTGAAAGATGCGGGGCGGCGCAACCAAATGATCGAGGCATTCCAGGACCAGGATCCGGACGTGCAGCGGGCGGCTCTCGAGATCACTCTCGAGCGCTTCATCGACGATCCGGCCATGCAACCTCTGGTAGAGAAGACCTTTGATCATCTGGGAAGCTCGCAGAGGAACATTCTGATCGAGGAAGTGAACGATCCAAAGTTCATGCGGCGGCACGCCGGAGTCTCGGGAGGCGCGGTCTCACAGGATCGATCGTACGTTTTGGGCAGCGGCAAGTACGTTTACAAAGCGCCGGATTTCCTCAATCATCCGGTTGTGTTTCGAGCAGTGATGGCCAGTCTTGCCGACCGCGATGCCAACGTGCGCGCGGCTGCGCTGGATCTATTGCGCAAAGTCCAAGGCATTGAACAGCGTCCGGAATTTCGCGCGGCGCTGGACCGGCTGCGAAACGATCCGAACCAGAGATTGCAACTTATCGCGACCAGAGTGCTGAGCGGTAATAACCTGAAAGAAGCGCTGGCCGACGTGGAACCCGGATCGGTGCTCGATTTCGGTTTCTTCGTGTCCAAGGTCGAGCCTATTCTGGCGGCGTCCGGCGCGGACGGCAAAGCCTGCGTGATCTGCCACGCGACGCACGTGATTTTCAAGCTTCGGCCGCCCAACGCGGATGGCCAATTCTCGGCGCGGGACAGCGAAGAAAACTACAAAAACGCTATGCGCGTGCTCGACATCAGCGATCCCAACCATAGCTTGATCCTGATTAAGCCCACCCGCCCAACCGATGCCGCCGGCGACGTCGACGATTATTTGGCAACCCACAATGGCGGCCAACGCTGGCCCGGCAACGAATCCAGCTGGCAGTACAAGACGATTCTGGAGTGGATCCGGGGCGCGAGAACGCAAGCGTCGAAACAGTTTTGAGCGTGATTATCAAATACAAAGCTATAACTTATGGAAGCTTACTCCTGACGGTAGGCGCGGTGTTGTTGCTCCAACCGGCGACGGCGCAAGCTCCAGCGCTGGCTGCATCCCGCCATCCTGATTTCGCGGGCATCTGGAACTCTGCCACGGCAACTCCCCTGGAGCGTCCCGCCAAGTTCAAAGACAAGGAGTTCTTCACACCGGCGGAAGCCGCTGAGTGGGAACGGCTGATAGCGGCCCAGAATGAGGACCCTCCGACCCATGCCGGCTCGGCCAGCGTCGGCACGTACAACGCGGCGTTCCGCGAGATTGGCACTCACGTGCTGAAAACGCTGAGAACTTCCATAATTACCGACCCGCCCGACGGCAGGATTCCCGCCCTCACGCCCGCGGCCGCGGCTGAAAAGAGCCGTCGACTGGCGTTGCTTCGTCATCCGGAAGGCGCGAAGGATCTGGGTCTGCAGGACCAGTGCCTGGTCTTTCCTACCGCCGTGCCGCCGATGATTCCGTATGCCTACAACAGTAATTACCAGATCGTACAGACCAGGGATGCATTGATTATTCACGTCGAGATGGTCCACGATACGAGAATCATTCCTCTGGACGGCCGTCCTCACCTGCCGTCGAATATCAGGCTTTGGTTAGGAGATTCCGTGGGACATTGGGAAGGCAGTACCCTCGTGGTGGATACGACGAACTTCAACGATGCCGATGGTTTCTATGGAGACGCCGGCGGCATGTACGGCTCGGACAGGAATCTTCACGTCGTGGAGCGATTCAGCCTGCTCGACGCAAATACAGTTCGCTACCAGTTCGAAGTCGACGATCCCAGCGCTTTCACGCACCCTTGGAAGGGCGAACTGACGATGGCGCGGGCGTCTGGCCCGATTTACGAATACGCCTGCCATGAAGGCAACTACGCTGTGCCGAATCTGCTGAACGGTTTTCGCGCCGGCGAAAAAACCGGAAAGGCGCGCTAGCTGCTACTACTGCTCGGCGAAGCGGTTCGGCTTTCTTCGTTCGGCGATGTCACGCCTGATAGACCGTGTTTCCACCCACCACGGTGCGAACAATCTCGAGATCCTTAATCTTCTCTTTGTCCACGGTGTGGAGATCGTCCGACAGCACCACGAAGTCCGCCAGTTTTCCTGGTGTGATGGACCCTTTGATCGCTTCCTCATGCGAATTGTAGGCGCCGTTGATGGTGTTGATCCGCAGCGCTTCATCTACGCTGATCCGTTGGTTGGCACCCCAGGTCTGTCCATCCCAGCCGGTGCGGGTCACCATACCCTGAATGGCCATCCGCGGATCGAACGGCCCGGGACTGAAGTCAGAGCCTGCCGCCGCCACAATCCCCGCGTCCAGGAAAGTACGATAGGCCATGCAACGTTTCATCAGCTCTTCGCCATAAAAATGAAACTTGTCGGAGTTGTAGTACGCATACGATGTAAATGCGGCCGGAACGGCTCCCAGCGCCTTCATACGCCGGACCAGATCGTCGTTAATCAGCGTGCAGTGGGTGATTTTGGGTCGCGCGTCCGCCCGCGGAAACAGGCGCTGCGCGCGCTCCACGGCGGTAAGCATCATATCGATGGCAACGTCGCCATTGGCATGGCAGTTGACCTGGATTCCGGCGCGATGCACGCGCTCGATCCACGCATTGAGATCGTCCTGCGTCTCGGTGATGTTGCCCTTGTAGGGCGGCTGCATGCCTGGATACGGAATGCTGAGCGCCATGGTGCGCTCTGAGAACGACCCATCTACGGTGTGCTCGGAAGTTGCTCCGAAGCGGATCCACTCGTCGCCGAAGCCAGTCTCGATGCCGCCGGCGATCATCGCCTCCAGCGCTTTCCCGCTGGCCTCGTAACTCACCCGGTGGAGCAGGTCTCCGTGAGCGCGCACTTGCTGCAGCGCGAACAGATTACCACCCTCGTGATGCACGCTCGTCACACCGTAGCGGACGAATTGCTTGGAGATGTAGGCTAGCCCGTCGCGGTCGCGTTGCAGCGTCTGTTCGGCGGTGAAGGTCCGGCGCTTGCCAACTTTGTTGACCGCGTTTAGCGCCCGGTCGGTCACCCGGCCGTTGAGCTCGCCGTTCGCATCGCGGTCGAACGTTCCACCCGGCGGGTTGGGCGTGCTCTTGTTTATGTCCGCCATCTCCAGCGCCTTGCTGTTGTAGAACGAGGTGTGCCCGCCGCGATGATGGACCGCGACCGGGTGATCCTTGGACACCTTATCCAGGTCGTGAATATTGAGCTGGCGATTGTCCTTGACCTTGGTGTCGTCGAAAAAATACCCTTCCACCCAGGTGCCAGGCGGCGTCTCGCGGGCTCGCGCGCGGAGTTTATCGACGATACTGTCGATGGTGACAAACTCGACCACGAACGGATTTCCGACCAGGACCTCATAGAGCAGTACGTCGCCCGGCGCATGATTGTGGCAGTCGATGAAACCGGGCACAATCGTCATCTCCCTGGCATCGAAACTCTGGGTTCCCTTGCCGATGAACGTCTTCATGTCCGCGGTGCTTCCGACGGCGGCGAACCGGCCGGCCTTGACCGCGAAGGCTTCTACTCTCGGCGTGCGGGAATCGACCGTGTAGACCTTGGCATTGAAGACGACCAGATCGGCATCCTGCCCTTCGGCGGCGGCTAGAGCGGCACTGGCGATGCCGGCTCCGGTAAGGCCTATGAATCCTCTACGGGTGGGGCGGCGATTCAGCATGATCAAACGCTGATTTTCAGCAACCTGGTGCCGTTTTCCCATGTGATTTTGCGGAACCGGTCGGGCGGAGTCAACTGCTTGAGTGCGGTCAACGTTTCTCGGGCTATGCACTTCCCCTTGATCAGGGGCGCTTCGGAGCGTTGCCCAGCCCCGTGGCCATCCGTACAAGGACAGTCGCTGCCGAGCATCAGCTTGTCCTGATGTCGCGCCAGAAACGCGGTGGCGAATTCAGTGTCACGGGCGAGCGAGTTTCGTCCGGAGTTGGCCGAAAGATCGCCGTACAGATTCGGGTAGTCCGACAGCATCTTGTCGGTGAGTCCTCCCGGCTTTATCGGACCGGTGGGATAGGAAACCGGCGGTACGTCGGCGCTGATGTTGGCCCAGAATGAGTTCCCATGCCCGATGAAGATGGTTTTGGGATAGGCCTTGAGAATAGCCGGTAAGCGGACGATGCCGGTATTGAATACGTCATGCCCGCCGGGCTGCGAAGGATAGTCCTGAAAATGAATCAGCACCGGCACTTGCATCTCGGCGGCTAGCTCGTATACGCGCCGCATCTCGGGCGAATCTATCGCGATATCGGCGGTCTTCAGTTCGCCGAGACCTTTCGTTCCGGCTGCCCCGGTTTTCCTTAACGTCTGGATGGCGTCCGGATCGGTCACCTTGACGCTGGTAAACATGACAAACCGGCCGGGATACTTGGCAATGGCCTGATTAGTGCGCTCGACCGCCGGCGCAGGCGTGAGAAGGACTGCCATCCTTACTCCGGAGCCATCGATGTGAGCGAGATCGGCCTCCGCAGTCTGCCGCGCGTGCAGATGAATGTCCAACACCGGATTGCCCCAGGGCGATTCCGGCTGCGCTGAAAGATTCGAAACGGCCGCGGCCGCGATCGCATTCCCCAGGAATTGGCGTCTGTTCATAATGGACCTCTTCTATCGCGAGACTATATCACACCTTACCGAAATTGCCACAGCGGGGGTCTCGGACGGTTTCAACGAAGGCCGAATACAAACAGGCCGTGCCCGGCCGCGACTGCTACGTACTGCTTGCCGTCGACTTGATAAGTGATCGGCCCTGAAGCGACGTCGCCGCCCAAGGATGACTTCCAAAGCATGGAGCCATTCCGCTCATCCAGGGCGTAGAAGTTTCCTTCGCGGCCGCCCGAGAACAATACATCGCCGTTAGTGGTCAGGATGCCGCTGTCGGTGACATCGTACATTTTGAATTCCCACTTCTTGTCTCCAGTGGCAGGATCGAGAGCCATGATCGAGCCGTGGCCCGCATCGTCAGTCCACGAGTTGATCAAGCCGCGACGCCAGGGTAAAGGCGTTTCCGCACCTTTAGTAAACGTGGAGTAATAGTTATCCCACGCACCCACATAAAACAGACCGGTTCGCGGACTGTACGAAGGCGAATACCAATTCGTTCCGCCTTGAATGCCGGGATAAGTGATGTCGTCCTCTGCTTTCTTCGAACTTTTTATGGGGCGGCCGCTGTCGTCCAGACCGTTGGCCCAGTTCTGCTTGACGAAGGCTTTGCCTGAAAGAAACTGGCCGGTAGTGCGGTCGAGCGCATAGAAGAATCCGTTGCGGTTGGCCCACAGCATCATCTGGCGTGGAGCGCCGCGCCAATTTGCGTTCACCAGAACCGGAATCTGGACCGAATCGTAGTCCGAATGGTCTCCGGGCGAAAATTGGTAATGCCACTTGAGTTTGCCCGTATCAGGGTCGAGTGCGACCACCGAAGTCGAATAGAGATTGTCGCCGGGCCGCACGCTGTCATCGAAATCCGGCCACGGGTTACCAACACCCCAATATGTGAGATTTAGCTCAGGGTCATATGAACCCGTCAGCCAAACCGACGCGCCGCCATGTTGCCAAGCGTCGCCAGTCCAGGTTTCATGGCCGGGCTCTCCGGGTGCGGGAATCGTATAAAAGGTCCACGCTTCTTTTCCCGTAGAAGCTTCATAAGCGGCAATGCGGCCGCGAATGCCCATCTCGCCCCCCGCGGTGCCCACCAAAACTTTATCCTTTATCACCAGCGGCGCCATGGTCATCGAATAGCCTTGTTCGGGGTCCGCGACCTGCACATTCCAAATGGGCCGCCCGGTTTTCGAATCGATGGCTACCAAGTGCGCATCCACAGTAGCCATGTACAGCGTGTCGCCTAAAATTGCCAGCCCTCGATTTACCGCGGCGCAACATAAACGCCCGGGTTTGGCGTGGTATTCATAAGCCCAAAAGACCGCTCCGGATTTGGCATCGAGCGCGACCACGTCATTGGGCGGCTGAGTGATATACATGATTCCGTTGATAACCAGGGGTGTGGTCTCAAACGGTGTGTTGTGCACCTGAAAAATCCATTTCAGCTCCAGGTCCTTCGCATTGCCGGCATTGATTTGGGCAAGCGAACTGTGCCGGTTGCTTGCATAAGTGCCCGAGTAAGTCAGCCAATTTTGCGGTTCACGATCGGCATGAAGCAGCCGGTCAAAGGTGACCTGCGCGCTCAAACCAGCGGACAACATAGGGAGCGCAGCCACAAGTCGAAGGCCCTTCATTTTAGTTCAGTCCTTTCAAGGAAACCAGATAAGCGAGGACGTCGGCCAGTTCGCTATCGCTGAATTTTTCTTTGTAGGACGGCATGGTTGAGGTTCGTAGACTGGCGAATTCGCGCAGCTCTGACTTTACCAGTGATACGAGATTTTCATGTTCGTCGATGATCTGAACCGTGTCGGTGTTCTCGTTCAGGCGCCGGCCCACAATGGTTTTTCCATCTTTGGACACGCCGCGCACGAAGCGGTCTTGCGGCAACATGGCTTTAGTAGGATCGAGCAGAGTCCTTTCCAGAAAATCCGCCGAACGCGTTGCGCCGATTTCACTCAAATCCGGACCCACGCGCGAGCCCTGCGTTTCTACACGGTGACAGTTAAGACACTGGCCTTTTCCGTGAAACAACTCAGAACCGCGCTGCGCGTCGCCCAGCGTGACTTTACTGGATTGGAAGTCATGCAGAGAGGTGAGGTATGCCGTTACTCTGCGCATGTCGTCCGTGTCAAGATTGTTGGCTGGCATGGCCGTACCGGGAATGCCGTTGCGGATGGTCGCCGTTAATTCTTGTCGAGTAGCTCCGTGACGGAACTCACCACGGCGAAAATCGACACCCGGAACCGAGGCGCCTTCAGGACCGTGACACGTAAAACAATAGGCCCGATACACGTGCAAGCCATTTTCGATATCTACGGCCAGGGCGGCCTCATGCTGCCCCCAGGCGGGAAGCGCAAGAAGCGCGAACGCGGTTGCAGAGATTGCGAATTTCATTTTTTCCGATCAGGCGATTATACCAAGCACCTTCCGATGGGGTCTGACTTGGGCGTTGCTCTGATCCTTGATCTTAAGCAAACCATCCTGTAAACTCCGGCAATGAAGGTTTATTTACTTGTTGCGCTCGCTATCATTTCGAGCCCCGCCTTTGCGCAAAATACTCAGAATGAAATCGACGCTCATCTGACCGCCGCTCGCAACGCCGCCGGGTTTGACTTCACGGGCACGCTGGCGCGTTTGTGCGTCGCCCCTCCGTTTACCGGCGGCATTCGCGACGTCGCGCCGGGCAAACCGCCGGCCCGCGAAACCTGGTTCACCGAACCGGCCAAGGTCTTCGACAACCTCTATTTCGTGGGTTCAAAAATCCATTCCTCCTGGGCTCTCACCACCAGCGACGGCATTATCTTGATGGACACGCTGTTCACCTACAACTCCGAGGAGGAGATCGTCGGCGGATTAAAGAAGCTGGGCCTTGATCCCGCGCAGGTGAAATACGTGATCATCACCCACGCGCACGGCGATCATGTCGGCGGAGCTAAACTGATGCAGGATCGCTTCAAGTCGCGCATCGTCATGGGCGGCCCGGATTGGGATTCGATTGAGAAATCGGTCAATGGTTACCCGGAAGGCAAACCCAAGCGCGATATAGTCGCCGATGACGGACAAAAGATCACGCTGGGCGATACTTCGGTGACCATCGTGACGACACCAGGCCACACTCCGGGGACTCTTTCGATGATTTTCCCGGTGAAGGACCACGGACGAACACTGTATGTGGCCTATTCGGGCGGCACGGCGTTTAATTTTCCGAGCACTGTGCCAAACTTCGACGTCTATATTCGGTCGCAGGAGAAAATGGCCGAAGCCGCCAAGGCGGCCGGGGCGACGATCCTTATGTCGAACCATTCCGAGTTTGATTACGCGACGACGAAGATCAAGTTGCTGGCCGCACGCCAACCAGGCGAGCCGCATCCTTATGAAGTCGGCAAAGACGCGGTGGCGCGCTACTTCACAGTTACCGAAGAATGCGCCCAAGCGCAGCGGCTGAGGGTTACGCAGATGGGACCGAAAGGGCAGTAGAGAAGGTACCTGAAGGCGCCATGCTTGATATGATGGACGCGTGGGTACGGCAATGTTGAGGCGCTATTCCCATATTCGCGTTCTGGACCAAGAAACGTCTGGGTAACTCATTGATAAGCTGGCGTAGCTCAGTTGGTAGAGCATCTGATTTGTAATCAGAGGGTCGGGGGTTCAAGCCCCTCCGCCAGCTCCATTTTCCTGGTCACCGATAACAGCCTGGGCTCTAGATCGAGTGTGGCCGGGGCTTCCTGTAGCGTGTCACACTGCGCTACTATCGCCAGTGATGGGTCGCGATCTTACTCAATAGGGGACGGGGAAGGCGCTAGCAAGCAAAACCTGGGCGCACTCCGGATAGCTCGTCCCTGCGGGTGGGTGATCAGCCCAGAAAATGAGAGGCCGGATTTTCTGGCCTGCGGAAGTCAAAATTAGCGGCTTGTGATAGCCTGATCGGAAACCAGATGAAAACATTTCTCCCGTTCGCACTACTGATCGCCGGCTCCGGAATGATGCAGGGGGCTATTCTCGAATCGATCAGCTTGAATCTTTCGGATCTGAATGCGGGCTCGACCCTGTCGGGCATCTTCACACTGCCCGATGCGCCAATGGCCGGCGATACGGCGCCCGTCCTGCTGTCGTTCAGCGATCCTTCGAACTACGCGCCAACATCACTCACAGCAACAATTACGATCGAGGGTGGAACTCCGAGCGGCTTCGCCGTGGACTTCTCCGGTCTGACGTTCACCAACCTCAGCGGCAACGTCACCCCCATAGATACGAGGGACGTCGATCTGACGGGGTTTGCCTTTGCTCAATGCGCGTCCTTTCCTTGCACGGCTACCGGAGGGGTCCAAGACCGCAGCCCGGCGGTGTTTACGTCTACGTACACCATCGCGCCCGCTGCGGTTCCCGAGCCCGGATACGGCCTGCTAGTCCCCGTCTTATTCATGGCCGTTTTTTTCGGACGGCGACTCGTTCGGCCCATATAATACCGATTTTCCCTCGTTAGGGCGCTACCGCATCCGGCACTCCAGGTCTTAGAGGGATCAGCATGTGTTCGCAGCCCGCGGCTTAACTGCATTAGGCGCTTTGGGGTTTTGGCTCATTCGTAGCAAGCCGACGTCCGCCTTGTAAGCCCGACGCGGCCATTTCGTATCCAAGGCCAGTCTGATACAAGATTTCGCGCCAGCTATGCCCGGCTATCTCAGGCCGATGAGTTCCAGGATGTCGACGATCACCTACGGCCGCACCATTCAGTTCTCCTGCTCGTTATGATCGCAACGCGTTACATATGACATTGCGCTGGCGGCGCTGCTATGTCTCTTTCCCTCGCACATTCTCACTACCGCGCAGATTGGCCGGAGCATGCTGGAAGTGGTTCCGGCATGGCGCGCCGGAGCGCATTCTCGAGAGTAAAGACATTGCCACTATGGGGCGTGCGCGCCCTTGATCCACTCGAGAATGGTCGCGTACTCCGGAGAGTCCTTCGTAAACCGCATTCCGCCGCCGTGCGGAAGAGTTTTCGATCCCACGATACCCTCCGTCTCGGAACTGGATGTCGGCTTCCTCAGGATCAGGCTGTTTTCCGGAGTAGCCGTATCAACCACATTTTTCACGGTGGACCAAGTGCCGTCGAATAAGGTGTGGGTGGCATGGCAGTGCACGCAGGCGTATCCGTCTTTGCCGCGCTTCTGGAGGATCGGCTCCACGTAAGCGCGGAAAAAAGTCTCGTCCAGCTTGGCCGCGGCGCCTGGGCCGGTTGCGGCATTGGTGGCGCTTGCGGTCACTGGAGCGGGCTTCATCTGGAGCGCTACTTCAGACGCTTCCGGCATCTTTTCCAATTTCGCTTCAATCAGGCTCACATCTACGCCGCGCGGACCGGCCAGGCGATCGACGTCCGCAAAACGTGTTTCGCGGATCAGCAGCGACGCTTTTATCGCCAGCCGGCGCAGTTCAGGATCGGGCGCATCTAATAAAGGCAGCAAGGCACTAGCTATTCGCTCGGCGCTGCGGCCAAAGAAAACAATCTGCTCGATATCGTTGCCGATGCGATTGTAGACCGGCGGCGGGGAGTTGCTTAGATCGGATTCCAAGTCGTAAACATCTCCGCGGCGCTGCGGGGGTTCGGTAAGCGCGTGCAACAGCAATTTTTTCTGATAGGCTGAGGAGCCTTCCAGGATTGCCGCGAATTTGATCGAGAGCCGATCCTCAACCGCCAGCCGGCCTCGAATGGCGCGCTCCCGGTCGTCGGGCCGCGCGAGCAACGGCACCCAATTATTGTAGAGATACCGTATGTTCTCGTCGGCCAGATTGTAGATCGCGTCGGACAAATTAGAGGCTACCCAAGCGGGCTGCGGCTGCGCCAGAGCCGAGAGCAGCGCGTCTTCAATCTGATTCTTCGTGCCCGCATCGGGAGTCCAGAACCAGAGCTGCCACAAGCCTTTCACGGCTTGCATCCGTACCGTGACGGCCGGGTCATCGACCAGCTTCAAAAGCGCCGATGCCATATCCGGCCGCTTCGCCAGCGCCGAAAAGTGCTGAGCAAAAACGCGGCTTCCGCCCCAGCGCACGCGGTCATCCGGAGATGCCAGGGCCGCTGTCAACTGTTGGGACGGCGTTTCGGTATGCCGGCTGTAGGACTGCCGCATCGCCCAGGCGGCTGTGCGTTGGACCAATTTGCTCGGGTCGCCCAGCAGTTCGGTATAGCACCGCTGGGGCGCGCCCAGGCGTCCCAGAGCTTCCACCGCTGCCTGGCGGATCAGTGCGTCATTGGACGCAGCCGCCGCTACAATCTCCTGTTGAACCTGAGCCGAAGGCGCGTCCCAAACCTGGTCCAACTGCTGCAACATCTCTACGGGGTTATCCGACAACCGGGTGATGGGCGGCGAGTTCCATCCCGGGCGCCGTCCCGATAGCGGAAAATAAGAACTTAACGCGAGTACCGCCATTTGAGTCTCGCGAAAAGGCGTCCGGAAATTTTCGAACGACTGCAGCGGATCCATCCAGCCCCCGAATGACTGCTGCCGCCGAAGCAGATAGTCGATGGCCTTCTTCACCTGTGGATTGGTGACCGGTATTCCCGCCGCCTGCAAGGCCCACAGCGCATGTCCGGTTTGAAACTCGACTTCAGGCTGGTTGGGATCGAAGCGCATGGACCATTGACCATCGGGGCGCTGCAGCGAGAGAATCCGCCGGGCATTGCTGTCGATCTGATCTTTGTACTTCTCGCGATCAATATCCGCCAGGGCCAGGGTTTGATAGCAAAGGTCGATCATATTCTTAACGTCGCCTTTGGATATGAACTCAACCATGCGAGGGTCTTTGGTTGCGGTCCAGGCATACCAGGCCACTTCATGAGCGCTGACTAGCGGCGTGTTGCCGTTGGTTTCATCGGGTGGAAGTTCTGTGCGGCCGGCGTAATACAGGTTCAAGTATTTCTCGATCGCCTGATGATAGGCCGGACGCTTTTCCAAACTAATCTGGTCCTCGAAGATATCCGTGAGATGCGACATTCGGCCCAGCACATTGGCTGGAGCGGATATCATTCTGGCCCAAGAGGCGCCTTCTTCTTCGAAGCCGTAAAACGGCCGCGGATTGTTGTAGAAACGCTCGGTCAGAAACTGTAGTTGTTGCCGCTGCACCACGGGATAGCCGTTGCGCGCCGCGTAGAGTTGCGCCCGCAACGGAAAATGCGTCGCATGACAAGCCACGCAGAGCGACGTCTCCTGATGCACGCTGGATACTCTGTCCAGAACTCCTCCGCGCCGGGGAGTGTTGGCATGCCAGGAGTCGCCCGCCGCCAAAATATAATCGAGAGCCGTGCGCACCGCCGTATGAGGGTCCTGATAGGGCGGCGGATCATATACCCGGGTCCGCAGTTTGTATTCCGGATGATTAGCGCGAACCGCGATATAGTAAGTGCCTTTTTCGGTGAGAATCCGCGGAGTAAACTTGTTTCCCGGCAGCGCCTGCACTTCGTGCGGGAGCGTGACCGGATCTTCTCCTTCAAAATATTCCTTGAGCTGGCCGCCGACGATGCGGTAAAGAGACACATTGACCGGAATCTGATCGCGCTCCATCAGATCCAACTGCAAGAAGACCAGTTTCGAAGGTCCCGAAAATTCAAATTTGTACCAATCGACGCCCGATGGATCGTTCGCGGCCGCCCTGCGCGAAGTGGCGGGAAGCGGGATGTATTCCTCATCGTCTCCGGAGGCGAATATTGTCTGGCCGAGCGGAATTTGGATCGCATCCTGCCAGCGGTGGCTCGGATGGCTCTGGACCAGCGCCGATAATGGCCACCGGTTCACCTGAAGCTGATACGTGCCTCCGGCGCCCAAAGCCCGAACCTGGAAAACCACGTCGCCCGCATGCGCGATGCGAAACTGAAAATAGTAATCCGGATCGCCGGCATGCAGCGTTTTAGAAGCCAGGAGCGCCGGACCCTGACGCAGTTCGATCAGGATACGCGAGTCCCGTCCGATGTCGTGCAATTCACGCACGGAATAGAGGAGACTGTACTGCTGCGAGGGATCCAGCCCTTTCAATTCGATCGTTTCGGAGCGCACGGGACCAGTTCGGGAGAGTACGACGGGTAGAGTGGCCGCACTTGCGGCGCAGGAAACGATCAATCCAAGTAAAGCTGCGAGCCGCATAGCCCCACTCAGTTTCTGATCAGCTTCAACTTGATATTCTTGAACTCGATCGGAAATTTTTGGTATTGAAGGCGGATGCGGCCATCGGGGAACTTCGAGTCGTGAACGTCCAAGGTGGTTGTTCCGTTAAGCACGACGACCAGGTGATCGCCCTCGGCGGTAATCTGGTAGTGATTCCATTGGTCCGGAAGAAATTTGAACTCCCGGTCTGTTTTGGCCGTGCCGACGATGGAGCCGGTGTTATAGCCCTGCGGCTGCGCTTTCCAGATCTGCACTTCATATCCGCCGTTGCCCTCCGGAGAGTGAATAAACACGCCGCTATTGGTATCCTCGCCGGTTTTGAAATCCACCTGCAGGACAAAATCCTTGTAATTCTCCTTCGATGTCAGATAGCCGGCTGGATCGCCGCAGGGGCTCAGCAAGCCGTGCACAACTTCCCAGTGCGAGGCGCCGGGTGGAACGGCCGCGAGGCCGACGGGCGTGGAACAGGCTCGCGGATTCGAGCCCACGGCGGGAGCTGCTCCAGGCTGGGGCGCTTTACCCTGCTTCGAGGCGCCACCGGGTCCGCGGCCCCGGCCGGGAGCCTGGGTCGTCGTGGAATCCCAGCCGTTCAGAGTCTTGCCATCGAAAAGGAGTATCCAACCCTGGGCCTTCTCCTGCTTCGTCAGGACGTTGTCGGCGCCGAAAATACCCACGATCGGGGTGAGCATTAAACCGATCAGGCTTAGTCGTCTCATTTCCTATTTGCTAGTATACAGCCCCTCACTGGAGTTTACGCCATCCTATCCGCTACCCTTGCTTAAGCGGCAGGCGTACCAAGACCGCAGCAAAAATGAAAAAGTTTCTCCTCGCTTCCTTCTTGTAAGCAGCCCCCACGATTTTTTCCCAAAGTCATCGGGATTTGGCGAAGACCGATCCCAACAACTGGTTCAGCTATTCGGGTTCATTCGAGGCCCGGTCATGGCGCGCTCAAGCAGATCAACCGGCAACGTGGATAGCTTGATGGTCAAATGGCTCTATCATGTGCCGCGGGCGGAGGAATTGGAAGGTGTACCGATAGTATGTGCGCACTGGCAGCGTGATCTGGGAAACCAAGATGCTGACGGCGCCAGGTACCAGGGCGGAGCGCCTCTGGTGGTGAATAACAAAGTGATTGTCGGGCTTTACGGCACCAGCGGTTTGGTGGATGCCTACGATGCAGAAACCGGCAAGCCGCTATGGCGCTGGACTGCGCTTCCAAAACCTGGAGAAGCCGGAAGCGAGACTTGGGCCGGAGGCGATGCCTGGAAATTCGGCGGCGGCCCTACCTGGCTGGCCGGCAGTTATGACCTGGAATTGAATCTGATCTATTGGGGCACGCGACAAGGCCGATCCGGATTTTATCGGAGACGAGCGCACTAGTGATAATCTCTACACCGAATGCGTGGTGGCGCTGGACGCGGATACCGGAGCACCCCACCCGAATCCGTTCGCGGCCAACCCGCAGGCGATCGCCGATGGAAGGGAACTTTACAACCGTACCTGCACGGTGTGCCATGGATACGATGGAACTCCCGGTGAGCGGGGTCCGGCTCTAGGCGCGTCCGGCCGGCGTTACCTCAAACCCCCGACCAGGACATCTTCGATGCGATCCGCAAAGGAATTCCTGGTACGCTCATGCCGGCCACCAGGCTGGCGGAGACGGATGCGTGGAAAGTCGCGGCCTACATACGCAGGTTGCGTGGCACGGCCATTGATGCTCCAGCGCCAGGCGATGTGGCACATGGGGAGCAGATCTTTTGGGGCAAAGGCGGCTGCGGCGATTGCCACATGTTGCGCGGCAGAGGCGGCTTGTTGGTCCCGATCTTTCGAATTTGGCGGGACGGCGCAAGATCTACTCCATCCGCGACGCGCTGACCAAGACCGAACATCTCGTGGCTACCGACGGCGGCCGACATGATCTGAGTCTTACGCCGCTGAATACTTACATGGGTTCCGACAACGAGCTGCATATGTTTGCTCGCGACGAACTGCGTGAAGTGGTCTACGAACCAAAAAGTCTGATGCCCACCGATTACGACAAGCGGCTTACGTCCGAAGAATTCCAGGATTTACTCGCGTTCCTGAGCCACCAGGCAGTGTCGCGACCGAAGTAATGATCAGCCTATTGCACGCGCCAGTTTAGCGGCGCTGATAGCTTGGCCGACGTGACGCTGTGTATGTTCGGCGATATGGGTCAATAGTCCGATGACCGTGGTGGGCAAGCGTTTCCGTCCCACTTCGCGCGGATCGGCGAGCGTCGCGGGATCGAGGGCGCGTACGATCGCTTCAGCACGCTCGAATGCTGCATCCAACTCTTCCATCAATTCCTCGGGTGTGTCGCCAGGCGTTGCTTCTGTTTCGAGCGCGCGAAGTTCCGCTGCAGTGAGCTGCTTTTCTTCCAGGTACTTCATGAGGCGATCCGTGCTCCCGGCGATATGGCGCACATGAAACCCGGCGGATCCCAAGCCATACGGCTTGGCCCAAATCTGTTCAACCGTGAGATCTTCGGTGTATTTAGCGAGATCCTCGCGTGCTTGTTGAAAGGCGTAAAGGATGGGCGCGGTGAGCGGCGAAACTCCCGGCAGCCCGCGCAGCCATGGTTCGGGGACAGTATCCAAGTTTCTACTCCAGCATCAGCACGCGAATCTGCGAGCCGTCAGCGCCACCGCGATGGACGCGTTCCGTCGCTTTCTGAAAATCGGAAGGACGGGCATTGGGAATGTCCAAAAACTGCTGCGGGTTTCGATCTACCAACGGGAACCAGGAGCTTTGGATTTGAACCATAATGCGATGACCGGTTCGGAACGTGTGCAGAACGTCCGGCATCCAGAACTCGATTTTCTCCATTTTGCCGGGCGTGAATGCTTCCGGTTTGGAATAGCTATTTCGGAATTTGCCTCGGAACGGCTCTCCGCGCACCATCTGCTGATAGCCGCCCATGTGAACGCCTTTGGGATTCGGATCGGGATCCGGATAATCGTTTGGATAAACGTCCACCAGCTTCACCACGAAGTCCGAATCGGTGCCTGTGGTTGAGACATGCAGCAGTGGAGTGATTGGGCCGGCGATGGTAACGTCCTGTTCGAGGGGCTCGGTTTCGTAAGTCAGCACGTCGGGCCGCGCGGATGCGAAGCGTTGATCGAAAGTCATGTAATCGACCGGCATTCCCATTCCGGGCGCGATTTCGCCGATCGACGGCACCGGCTTGTTGGGATCGCTCAGATACTCATCGAAGCCCGTAGCCGACGGCGCTGTCATCGACAATTTTCCCGCGGCGTCGAAATATAAAGTGCGCGCCGTTGCGTTCTTGGGCGGCCACGAATCGAAACGGTGCCACTCGTTCTTTCCGGTTTCGAACAGGTAGGCTTTGGGTACGCTGGCCCCAGCCGAGGCCTTGAGACCGTTGCCTTTGCCTTTCAGGTTTTCAACGAAGAAGGCCAGCTCGATGTTTTCCTGGAAATAGTCCGCGGTCGGCGCGTTGAATTTCAGATTGCCCAGCGTGTCGCCTTTGTCGCGCGCCCAACCACCGTGCCGCCAGGGTCCCATGACGAGCGTGTTCGGGGAGGTAGCGCCATTCTTCTCGAGCGAATTGAAGAGCTTCAAAGGACCCGAGAGATCTTCCGCGTCAAACCAACCGCCCACCCACATTACAGCGGGTTTCACGTTCTTCATATACGGCGCCTGCGCCCTGGATTGCCAGTAGTCGTCGTAGGAAGCGTGGAGAATCGTGTCATCCCAATAAGGATTCTTATGCTTCAGATACTTTTCATTGGCATTCGAAAGAGGGCCCATGCGCAGGAAAAAGTCATATGCGTCCATGGTGCCGGGGTCGAATTGCAGGCTAGGCTGGGGACGCTCGGGATCCGGCTTACGCGGCACGAATCCCGAGTAGAAACGGAAATTCGCGGCCAGATGAAAAGCGCCGTTATGATAGCCGTCGTCGCCGTTGCCGACATCGCCCATGGGAGCTTGGGGAGAAACAGCCTTCAACGCGGGATGCGATTCCATCAGGCTGTGCGCGGCGAAGAAACCCGGATAAGAGATGCCCCAGATCCCAACGCGCCCGTTATTGTTGGGAACATGTTTCACCAGCCAGTCGATCGTGTCGTAAGTGTCTGTGCTCTCGTCGGTGTCCTTAGGGCCGTCGTAATGAGCTTTATGCGGGCGGACATCGACGAAAGTTCCTTCCGACATGTAGCGGCCGCGTACGTCTTCATACACGAAGATGAATCCTTCCTTCTCGGCAGCTTCCGAGGGGCCGAGCTGCGGGCGATAGTTATCGATGCCATAAGGCCCCACATTGTAGGGCGTGCGCGTCATGATCATCGGATAAGGTTGGCTGGTATCCTTCGGAACGTAGACGGCCGCGAAAAGGCGGACACCATCGCGCATGGGGATCTTGAATTCGTACTTGGTGTAGTGAGCAAGCGTGTACGCAAGCTGCCGGCGTGTTATCTCTTCGGGCGTAGGTGCGGGTTGAGCGGTAGGTTGAGCGACGGGCTGCGCGAGGACGGCGGTGACAGATAGGAGAATGATCGTGACCCTTCGATTTAACATGCGGAGTGTTTATGGTAACAAGGAATCTGGGCTCAGCAGATGCGCGGCAGCTGCTCTACGAATGGCAGGTCTAAGACGCGCGAGCCGCCGATCTCGGTCCTGAGAATCGCCATCCTCGGATGGGCGCCGACAACTTTTCCGATGATGCAGGCGTCGCGGCCATATGGCGCCGAACGCATCGCCTCCAGCACCGCCCACGCACTGGACGGTTCAACCATGGCAACCAGCTTGCCTTCATTCGCGACAAACAATGGGTCCATCCCCAGTGTTTCGCACGCAGCCTTCACGTCTTCCTTCACCGGGACCGAATTGGCGTCGACCTCGATGCCGACCTCGGACGACACCGCAATTTCACACAGCGACGTCGCCAGGCCGCCGCGCGTCGGATCGCGCAACACATGCACCTCGCCGGCTTGGGTCATTTTGTCGACCAGATGATTCAACGGCGCGGTGTCGGACACTATGGCGCTCTCGAACTCCAGCCCTTCGCGCGTCGACCAAACGGCCATTCCGTGATCGCCGATGTTGCCGCTGATGATGATCACATCGCCAGGTTTCGCGTTCGAAGCGGAAATGGAAATGCCGTCCGGAACCAAGCCGATCCCAGCCGTGGTGATGAAAAGCTTGTCGGCCGAGCCACGGTTGACCACTTTCGTGTCGCCGGTCACAATCGAAACTCCGGCTTCGGCGGCGGCAGCGGCCATGGACTGTGTGACACGCGCCAGCTCTTCGAGCGGAAGCCCTTCTTCGAGGATAAACGCGGCTGTCAAGAACAGCGGCCGCGCACCGCTCATCGCCAGATCGTTTACAGTGCCGTTCACCGCAAGCCGGCCAATGTCTCCGCCGGGAAAGAACAAGGGCGTAACAACGAAGGAATCCGTCGTGAGCGCGATCCGGGACGCCCCGATGTCGAGCACGGCTTGATCATCCAGTTTGCGCAGAGCGGGATTATCGAAGGCAGGCAGGAAAAGTTCGCGAACGAGTTGCGCGGTTAGGCGGCCCCCGCTGCCATGTCCGAGCACGATGGTCTTATGCTGGCTGATCGGAAGCGGGCACGAAAGAGCGAACGCTGTTTCCATTAGATGATGTCTTCCTCGCCCAGCAACACGTGGACCATGTCCCAAAGAACGTGCAGCAGAGTGGTATGAACTTCCTGAATGCGATGAATGCTGAAAGAGGGCACTGTCAGGCAGAACTCGGCGATGTCTTTGGTGCGGCCGCCGTCTTTTCCCGCGAAGCCGATGGTCAGCATTCCGACCTCGCGCGCGGCTTGCAAGGCGTAATTGACATTGGTCGACATGCCGCTGGTGGAGATGCCGAGCACGGCGTCTCCAGGCTTACCGAAAAGGCGCAATTGCTCGGCGTAACACTGCGAGAAGTCGCTGTCGTTGCTGATGGCAGTAAGCAAGACGGTGTCGTTGGTGAGCGCGTACGCGGGAAAGGCGCGTCGTTTTTCGATAATCGGATGAACAAACTCGACCGCTACGTGCATGGCATCGCACGCGCTGCCGCCGTTGCCCATCACGAACAGCTTGTGGCCGTTCGATAACGCCTCGGCCAGCCGCGTGCATACCTGCTCTACCATGCCGGCGTTGGCCTCGAAAAACTTCTCCTTCATCTCGGCGCTCTCGCGGCATTTGCGGAGCACGGCTTCCTTGAACTGCGTCGAAGAGAGCCGCGGCGATGAAGAAGTCTCGACTGCCACGATCACGCCCTCGCTTGTAACGATTCGACCGCGACCATATGCCGGCCGTAGTTATAGTAAGCGGCGCATGCGCCTTCCGCCGAAACCATGGTGGCGCCCAGCGGCGTCTGCGGCGTGCATTGTGTTCCGAAGGCCGGACAGTCGGGCGGTTTCTTGAGTCCTCTCAGAACCTGGCCGCTGATGCAAACCTCCGGCTCCTTGGATTGAATATTGGCGACTTCGAAGATACGCTCGGCATCGAAATCGCGGAACTCGTAGCTCAGCTTGTAGCCGCTCTTAGGGATGATGCCGATTCCCCGCCAGGCCCGATCGGCGATGCTGAATACCCGAAAGATCATCTTTTGCGCCGGTTCATTGCCGATGCGTTCCACTGCCCGCGCATATTGATTCTCAATCTCAGCGCGCCCTTGCTCGAGCTGGCGGACCGCCATCAATGTGCCTTCCAGCAGATCGAGCGGCTCGAACCCGGTGATGACGATCGGAACTTTGTAGCGCGACGAAATCGGTTCGTATTCGCGATAGCCCATCACCGCGCAAACGTGGCCGGGGCCTAGAAACGCTTGCACGCGATTGAATGGCGACTGCAGAATTCCGGTGAGCGAAGGCGGTACCATAACGTGCGAAACCAGCACCGAAAAGTTACGAATGTTTTGAGCGCGCGCCTGCCAGACCGCCATCGCATTGGCCGGAGCGGTTGTCTCGAAACCAATCGCAAAAAAGACCACCTTCTTATCGGGATTGGCTTTGGCGATGCGCAGGCAATCGAGCGGTGAATAGACGATCCGGACATCCCCACCCTCGGCTTTCACCTGGAAGAGATCGCCCTGAGAACCGGGCACGCGAAGCATGTCGCCAAACGAGCAAAAAATGACGCCAGCTTGGCGCGCAATGGAATGCGCGCGATCGATCATATCCAGAGGCGTCACGCAAACCGGACAGCCCGGCCCGTGCACCAGTTCCACTTCCTTGGGAAGCAAATAGTCGAGCCCGTATTTCACGATGGAATGGGTCTGTCCGCCGCAGACTTCCATAATCACCCATGGTCGCGTGACCGCTCTTTTGATCTCAGCAACCAGCTTCTGTGCGACCGCGTGGTCGCGATACTCGTCGACGTACTTCATGTCTTCGGCTCCTCGCCTGAGATACGCGGCTCGGGCGTTTCAATCTCAGTCAACTGATCCATTTCAGCGAGGTATTGGTAAGTGCGGGCAGCTTCCTGTTCGTCCACTTTACTGATGGCGAATCCCACGTGCACCATCACGTAATCGCCCAGCGAAGCGTCGGCGACATATTCCAGACAGGCATCGCGCGTGATGCCTCCGTAGTCGATTTTTCCCATCTTTACGCCTTCTCGCTCATGAAAAGCGACGATTTTTCCGGGAATCGCGAGGCACATATTCTGATTTAACCTTTCCGGGTGGACCCCGGTAACAGTATCGCCGTCGCCGTCTTGCCGGCACACGCGAACTTAGCTTACATGGTGCTGATTCGGATATATCGTTTCATGTCCGGCAGCAACATGATCACGGCCACCGTCGCCGCGGTATAGAACAAAGCTTTTAGAAAATTCCCCCCGGTCATCTTTATCTCCTTTCTCGATCAGCCGGCAACCGTCGCTGCCTGATCGCCTGTAATCCTTGCTATAAGTGACTCTACCATTCCCACCGCCTCATCCACCGCCGCTTCCACGGGTTCGCTTAGTCCCATGCGCTCTTCGTCAGAAGGCATCGGCTCGCAGCCGACCAACAGAATCCGCTTCGGCTCCCCGCCGAGCGCCTTGACCATCGCCAGAACCTTCATGGGATTCATGCCGTGCGTCTCTACTATCGTTTCGACCGGGCCACTGTCGTCCAGTACGCTTAAATCGGGCTCTATCGTGTACAGCGTGCCGGGTTGGCCTCCGCGTGGCACAGCGTCAACCAGGATGATAGCTTCGTAATCGTCCATCAATGCGTATGCCAGATCGAAGCCGCGAATCCCGAAATCTTCCACCCGCACGTAATCCGGCTGAGCGCGGCGAAGGAGGCGCTGGATCACTTCGCAGCCAAAGGCGTCGTCACCCAGAAAAATATTTCCGATACCGGCCACCAGAAACCGCGACGTCATCGCGATAGTTCCTCGTCCAGCGCCAGCGGCTCCACTTCCTCCGGCGAAAAGAAGAACCGATGGCCGGGCTGCCGCATCGCTCCCAGATCGCGCCCTGGATCGTTGTCGAGGATCACGGCCAGATGAATCCGATCGTCGTAGTCCACTTCGATGGCCTCAATTTCAGCCACCTGTCCCGCCAAGGCAAGATCGATAATGTCGGCGGACTTCTTGGGCCACAGGCGCACCCGATCGCCGCGCTTTAGTTCTATGCCGAAAACTCGAACGCTTTCGACGCCGCCCTTTTCCTCCATCGGATTCCAGTCGTTCATGATTTACTCCTGGGATCGGCCGCTAAGGCATGGGGATTCCGTAACGTCCCGTGCAGCTGCATCAGTTGGCTCGGAGAGAGGTTTTCGGTTCTCTCGAGAATCCGCCGAGTGCGTTCGTCCATCTGCCGCATCTCTTCTTTCTCGCTATCGGTCATGGTCAGGATGCGCAAGGTAAGAATCTCGTCGATCTCCGCGCCGTCGAAGAGATCGCCCGGACTTTCCGGCGCCACCTGGGGATAATCGGAAAGGATAATCGGAGACACCAGCATGCAGTCGCGCGCCAAGGGTTCGCCCGCCAATACCGGCCAGACTCCTTGGTTTTCGCATCGCTCGATGGCGTGTTTCAAAGGCGCGGGTGCATCGGTCAAGGAAACGAACTCGCCGCCGGCGACACGCACGATGGCGTGAGCCGAGATCAGCGCGTGCAACGATGCGTCATTGCGCGATAGCTGGTTTGATTGGGCCAGGCCGCTGACGTTGGTAACGCGGACAGTAAGCTTTTGATGGCCATTCTCCAGACCTTCGCGCATTATCTCGATTACGCCGTCCACTTGCTCTTGCCGTTGAACGACGCCATCTTCAACGCGTTGCCAGGCCGGAAAAGTGAAGCTCTGAGCGCTGGCGCCCTGGGATACCCGAACTTCGCGCTCAATCCCTGTTTGCCAGCTCTCGCCAGCCCGCTCTTCCTCCACCAGATGTAGAAATCGCACGGTCACATCCACCACCGGATCGCTCGAACACTCGATCAGCATCTCCGCCTGGAAGCTCGACCTGTCTCCAGTGTGCGGCGCATACTTCGGCGGATACAAACCCCCAAAAGTCCAGCGCTGCCGATTTTTCACGTTTGAGGCCCGGTAGGGATACAGCGCATAACCTTCGTAGAGGATTGCATCAGCCACCTTATGCACCTCTCCGGCGATCATGTGAGCACCTTCTCATTAGCTTCCGCGAGCAGCCGCTCCATGGCCTGTTCCCACGTCGGGAGACCGTGCTGCATCTTGAACTCGTGCAGGCGATCGAAAACATCGCGCCGCAGAGTGAGCCACGCGGTATTGGGATAATACAGATCCATGACGTTCTTCCACACCTCCACCGGCAGGCGGTAGCGCGCTTCGTTACTCCAAGGGATCTGTGCAATCTGCAAGCCGCGCGTGGCGTCGTCGTAAAAGATTGTCCCGCTGAACAGCACGCAGATCGGAACTTCGCCGCCATCCAGCGCGTTGAAATACTTGGTAGCGGCGATATTGAAATCGAAGGTACAGGGCACCGGAAGATCGACCGTGGTTTCGCCGGTGAACGGCCCGACGTTCGCGTGAGCGTGGGTCCAGAGGGTGCTTCGCAGCGTCTGATTCCAACGGTCGGGCGTGCCGAACAGATCGAGAAGGTCCGCTTGCTCTGAAGGAGCGTAATGCCGACGCGTCGCTTCGATTTGAATCTGGCACTGCAGCATGACGGTGCGAATCGGTTCTTCCAGGTTGCGGTTCTTGACTTTGAGCTTTAGCGCGAGCAGCGGCGCAGTCGAATATGGGACAACTTCGGCGCCATCGATTGTGAAGCTAAGATCCGGCATGCGTGGCCTCTTGAGATTCAAGCGCGCGCTCGTGGAGCCCGCTAAAGAAGTCGTCGATCTGTTGCCACACTTCATCGCCGCCCGACAGGCCGCGCCAATGCGTGCGAATGATTCCAGTCAGCTTGTAGCATTCGTCGATCGGCGCGATGAAGTAGTCGCGGCGGCCGCGCGTTCGATTCACCAGCAATGCCTCCACGTCCGCGGACATTCGTTCCAGCTCTGGGTTGTCGCGGGCAAGGCCGGCCCAAGCATCCAGATTGAGCAGCGATTCAGTGCTTCCCGCCGGGCTCGGATAGTAAGCCACCACTCGTCCGGCTGTTGAGCTGTTCAGAAAAAAAGCCAAATCGATAGGCAGCAGAAGCGCGCTCCAATCGGCGTCAGAAATTCGAAAATTCCCCAAATGAGTGGCCACGCGCGGGATTCGAAGAAATTTTCCTGAATCCGTGCGATGGCTGAATAAGATGGCGCAAGGCTCGCAGGCGCATAGAATTCGCCCATTCGATGGCTCAAGGACGTGCGAATGCCCCGGTACTACGGCCACTCCGCACAGCTCACAGACTTCGCGCGGCCCTGGCTTGCGCGCCAACCCTCTTAGCACGCTCACAACATTCTTGGAAGCTCTGGATGGCCCGCTCACAATCGTCAACCGGTGAGCAGCGCTTCGAGCGGTACGAAGTTGCTTGAAACCTGAACTGACCCGCCTTCGATCAGCAACTCGACCGCTTCGGGCGCTGCCTCCCAGAGAGCTTTCTCTACGGCCAGCTTGAGTCCCGGGCCGCCGTCGATCCTCACTCGAATAACACCATCATGGATGGCGATCAACTCGACGGCCGCGCCGCGCGACCGAAACGCCGGATCATCCAACGCTTGTGCGACGCGAGTTTCGAGATCCAGTGGATGCAGATCGTGCAGCAATAGAATGCCGCTGACCCGTGGATCCGCTCCCAGAGCGTCGATGATGGGCGGTCCGCTTTCAGTCGTGGCAATAATTTCCATCATCCGCTCCAAAGCCCCGGCATGCAGATCCAGGATGGCCTGCACCAGATCCAGCGCGGTTTGGCGCGCGGCTGGATCGGGAAGCGCCTGGACCTTTTGCACCAGCTCTTCGATCCGCTCGCTCTTCACGGTTTAGCCTGTACTCCGAACATTGGAGAATGACGCGTCTCCAGCACTTTGCCATTGCCCAGGTACATGTGCACGCCGCAGGGTAGGCAGGGGTCGAAGCTTCGAACCGCGCGCATGATGTCGATGCCCTTGAAATTCTCCGGGCCGTTTTCTTCAAAGATGGGCGTGTTCTGTACCGCATCTTCATAGGGGCCGAGCGTGCCGTAGGAATCGCGCGGGCTGGCGTTCCAAGGCGTCGGAGGATAGGGATGATAGTTCGCGATTTTTCCATCGCGAATCACTACGTGGTGCGACAGTACACCGCGTACCGCCTCATGGAAGCCGCATCCGATCGCGTCCTGTGGCACCTTAAATTCCCGCCAGGTCTTGGTCTTTCCGGCGTGGAGATCTTTCATCGCCCTCTCAGCGAAGTACAACGCAGCCGCGGCGGCATAGGCCTGGAAGTAAGTGCGCGCGCGGTCGCGCTCGATGGCGTTGCTCCATTTTGGGATCTTCCACTCGAATTCAACCTCCGGTTTGGATACGGTTTTCGGCAGATAAATCTTGACGCTGCTGCCGGTCGCTTTGATGTAACCAATATCCACCAACCCGGCCAGCGCTGTGGACCACAGCCGCGCGATCGGACCGCCGCCGGTGTCGAGGGCCAGATAATCGCCAGTCCGCTTGTCGTACCAGCGCGGCGACATCACCCAGGTGTACTTGTCCTTGAAATCGCGATGCTGCGGCTTGGGAGTAGTAGTCTGATTCCAGGGATGCCGCTGATCGACGGGGTTGCCGAGCGGGTCGTGCTTCACGAAAGTGTTTTCTTCCTGCCAGTCTTTGTAATACGAGCTTCCCAAAAGAATGCGGATTCCGAGGTTGATATCGACTAAGTCCGTCGTTACTAACTGGCCATCTACGACGATACCGGGAGTTACGAACATCCTGCGGCCCCAGTCCGACATGTTGCGATAAGTGTAATCGCAATATTCGGGATCCTGGAACGAACCCCAACAGCCCAGTAGCACGCGTCGCTGCCCAACTTTTTCATAACCAGGCAACGCATCATAAAAGAAGTCGAACAGATCATCATGGAACGGGACGACTTTCTTCATGAACTCGACATACTTCATCAGGCGAGTCAGATAGTCGGTAAACAGTTGCACTGACGGAACAGTTCCGACACCTCCTGGATAAAGGGTGGACGGATGAACGTGACGTCCTTCCATCAGGCAGAACATCTCGCGGGTGAGCCGGCTCATTTGCAACGCCTCGCGGTAAAATTCGCCGGTGAAGGGGTTCAGAGACCGCATGATGTCGCCGATGGTGCGATAGCCGTGGTCACTCGAGTGTGGAGCCGGAGTGTTCCAGGCCTTGGCGAGCACGCCAGGATTGGTCTCCTTCATCATTTGCTCGCAAAAATCGACGCCCACCAGGTTGTCCTGAAAGATGTTGTGGTCGAACATGTATTCGGCCGCTTCGCCCAGGTTCACGATCCACTCGCCTAAGTCAGGAGGCCTGACTCCAAACGCCATCTGTTGGGCATAGGTGGCGCAAGTGGCATGGTTATCGCCGCAGATCCCGCAGATGCGGCTCGTAATAAAATGGGCGTCGCGCGGATCTTTACCTTTCATGAAGATGCTGTATCCGCGGAAGATCGATGAAGTGCTGTAACACTCTGCTACCTGATGATTCGCAAAGTCGATCTTGGTGTAAATTCCCAAGCTGCCGACGATCCGGGTGATAGGATCCCAGTTCATCTCCACCAGGGTTCTTTTTTTGTCAGCGGTTTCGGCCGGGCTTTGTGTTAATGTGCTCATTTCTTTGCTCCTCGATTAGTAAGTCGTCGGCTGGTAACCCGTGGTTAGTTTCTGACCGGTGTGACGCCACTTTGGTTCTTTATTCACCGTGTGGTGCGTGACCGAGCGCAGCGCGCGTATGGCCGTCCCATACATCTCGACTGCGGTCGAGGAAAGCCTCGCTCCGGGCGGCTCGTCCATAAATGGCATGAATTTGTCCGGGAAACCCGGCATGGTGCAACCGATGCAGATGCCACCCACGTTCGGGCAGCCTCCGATACCGGCCATCCAACCTCGTTTTGTAACGTTACAATCCACCACCGGGCCCCAGCAGCCGATTTTGACCAGGCACTCCGGCTTTCCATATTCCTTCGTGAACACTCCCTCTTCGTAGTAGCCGGCTCGATCGCAGCCGTGGTGTACGGTCTGGCCGAAAAGCCATTTCGGGCGTAATTGCTCATCCAAGGGGATCATGGGCGCCAGACCGGCAGCCTGATAGAGCAGATAAAGCAAGGTTTCGGTGAAGTTATCGGGCTGCACCGGGCACCCCGGAACATTGACGATCGGGAGTCCCGCCTTGGATTTCCAATTCCAGCCCAGGTAGTCGGCCAGACCCATGGCCCCGGTCGGATTGCCTTGCATGGCGTGTATGCCGCCATACGTAGCGCATGTGCCTGCGCCAATCACGGCCCAAGCCTTGGGCGCCAGACGATCGATCCATTCACAGGTTGTAATCGGCTGTCCGGTCTGGGGATTGGTTCCGAGCGCGGCCCAATATCCCTCGCGCTTGATCCGTTCGTTTGGAATCGAGCCCTCTATTACGAGCACGAAGGGATCCAGCCGGCCCTTCTCGGCCATGTACCAATACTTCATGAAGTAATCGCCCACTTCATAAGCCAGCACGGGATTGTGAAGGTGAACCTTGGGAAGGCCGGGGATGGCGCCTAGCACCACATCCTCTATGCTGGGCTGCATGGCAGCCGTTATCGAAACGGAATCTCCATCGCAGCTCAAGCCCGCGGTGATCCACAAAATGTGAACTTCCTTAACCGCCGGCTCATGTTGCGTATTACGACCGTATGGCACTACTTCGGATGGCATTGGTTGTGCTCCTGAAGCGGGTTAGAAACCCGCATTGATTTCGCGGATGAAAGCTGGAAAGACGCGAGGCCAAAGAAAAGCTCAGTCTCGAACGCGAATTTTCGGAACGTGGAAATTGGGCGTCTCCTGAGAGTGTTCCGTTTTGGTTGACGCATCTCCAAATGCAAGGTTTCGTCGGCGGAAAGCTATTTTTTAGGGGCATCCGGGTGATAAAAGGGTGACTCGCGAACCTGGAAAAGAGGCATGATAGAAGAAGTAAATCCCTCCGGAGGAATTCATGCAAGCAACCATCCCTAGTCAAACTGCCAGCCTCTCCGAAAATCCGTTATCCGCCGACGAACTTCGGAAGATCGACGCCTACTGGCGCGCGGCCAATTACCTTTCCGTCGGACAGATTTTTCTCTACGACAATCCATTGCTTACCGAACCCTTGCGGCTGGAGCATGTTAAGCCGCGCCTGCTGGGTCACTGGGGCACCACTCCGGGGCTCAACTTCATCTATGCGCATTGCAATCGGGTAATCAAGAAATATGACTTGAACATGATTTACATTTGCGGGCCCGGTCACGGCGGTCCGGGTATGGTCGCTAACACTTACCTGGAGGGGACCTACAGCGAATTTTTCCCCAACATCGGACGCGATGCCGAGGGCATGAAGCGGCTTTTCAAGCAATTCTCCTTCCCGGGTGGCATTCCAAGTCATGCCGCTCCCGAGACGCCCGGCTCTATCAACGAAGGCGGCGAGCTCGGATATTCGTTGCTGCACGCTTATGGAGCAGTCTTTGATAACCCTGACCTGATCTCCTGCTGCGTCATCGGCGACGGGGAAGCTGAAACGGGACCGCTGGCGACCAGTTGGCACTCCAACAAATTCGTGAATCCGGTCCGCGACGGCGCGGTAATTCCCATCCTGCACCTCAACGGCTACAAGATCGCGGGTCCTACCGTCCTGGCGCGAATCCCCAAAGACGAATTATCCAAGCTGCTGCGAGGCTACGGTTATCGCACTTATTTCGTGTCCGGGCATGTGCCAGAAATTATGCATCAGTCAATGGCCGCGGCGCTCGAAACTGTGTTGAGCGACATTCGCGCCATTCAGAACGAGGCCCGGACTAACGGATTCTCGCGGCGTCCGGAATGGCCCATGATCGTTCTAGAGTCTCCCAAAGGCTGGACCGGCCCCAAGGTAGTGGACGGAGTGCAGATAGAAGGCACTTTCCGCGCCCATCAGGTCCCGCTCAGCGAAATCGCAACCAAACCCGGGCATTTGAAGATGCTCGAAGACTGGATGAAAAGTTACAAACCGGATGAGCTTTTCGACGAAACGGGCGCGCTGATTCCCGAGTTGGCCGAGCTGGCGCCTAAAGGGGAGCGGCGCATGGGCGCCAACCCCAATGCCAACGGCGGACTGCTGCTCAAGGACCTTAAGCTACCCGACTTTCGCAGCTATGCGGTAGATGTTTCAAAACCGGGAGTCATAATCGCCGAAGCCACGCGCGTTCTTGGAAAAATGCTGCGCGACATCATGAAGATGAACGCCGAAGCGAGCAATTTTCGGGTCGTCGGCCCGGATGAAACCAGCTCGAATCGTCTGGAGGCGCTCTTCGAAGTCACAAATCGTATGTCGGCGGCGATTATCCTGCCAACCGACGATCACGTGTCTCCCGACGGCCGCGTCCTCGAAGTTCTGAGCGAGCACATGTGCCAGGGTTGGCTGGAAGGCTATCTCCTTACTGGCCGCCACGGCTTTTTCTCCTGCTACGAAGCCTTCATTCATATCGTCGATTCCATGTTTAATCAGCACGCCAAATGGCTGAAATCCTCGCGCGAGATCCCCTGGCGCCGCCCCATCGCTTCGTTGAACTATCTGCTGACATCGCACGTCTGGCGCCAGGATCACAATGGCTTCAGTCATCAGGATCCGGGATTCATCGACCACGTCGTCAATAAAAAAGCCGACATTGTGCGCGTATATTTGCCGCCGGATACCAACTGCCTTTTGTCGGTGGCCGATCATTGCCTGCGGAGCCGGCACTACGTCAATGTGATCATAGCCGGAAAACAGCCGGCCTTGCAGTATCTCGATATGGACGCCGCCATCAAGCATTGCACAGCCGGCATCGGAATCTGGGAATGGGCCAGCAACGATCAGGGCGGTGAGCCGGACGTGGTCATGGCCTGTTGCGGCGACGTGCCCACTCTAGAGACCCTGGCCGCCGTGGATCTGCTGCGCCAGCGCGTGTCCGATCTCAAGGTCCGGGTGGTGAACGTGGTCGACCTGATGACCCTGCAGCCTGCCAGCGAACATCCGCATGGCCTGAATGATCGGGATTTCGATGCCATCTTCACCACGAATAAGCCCATCGTATTCGCTTTCCACGGGTATCCGTGGCTTATTCACCGATTGACCTACCGGCGCACCAATCACGACAACTTGCACGTCCGCGGTTACAAGGAAGAGGGCACTACAACCACTCCTTTCGACATGACAGTGCTCAATGACCTCGACCGGTTCCACCTGGCCGGCGATGTGCTCGACCGCGTTCCTAAGCTTCATGGCATCGCCGGTCACGAAAAGCAGTGGCTGCGCAACCAGCTCATCGAGCACAAGCTCTACATCAACGAACATGGCGAAGATATGCCGCAGATTCGCGACTGGCATTGGCCAGCCTCATGAGAATGCTGGTCATTAACGGCGGATCGAGCAGCTTCAAGTGCCGGCTGGACGACCTGCCGGATGGACCGTTGCCTATCGCTCCGCCGAAGCCAGTCTGGGAAAAACGAGTGGACTGGGATCAGCGTTCCAGTGTCGCCGATGTTTTAGAACCAGTCTTGAACTCGATTCCCGGTTCGGTGAATGTGGTGGGGCATCGCATAGTACATGGCGGTCCGGTCTACCGCGAGCCTACCGCGCTTTCCGCCCAGGTACGGGATGCGATCGCCAAGGAAATTGAATTCGCTCCAGCTCACAACCGGTTTGAGCTGGAAGCCGTCCGCGCCGTCGATCACTTTCTTGCCGGTGTTCTTCAGATTGCCGTCTTCGACACAGGTTTCCATTCCACCTTGGCTCCCGATGCGTATGTCTATCCGGGGCCGTTCGCTTGGCTGGAGCAAGGCATCCGCCGATATGGATTTCATGGGATCAACCATCAGTACGCTTCTCGCCGCGCGGCCGAACTGCTCGGGGCGGATTCAGCGTCGCTGCGGTTGATTGTCTGCCACCTTGGAAACGGAGCCTCTCTGGCTGCCGTACGCGGCGGAAAGAGCGTCGACACAACCATGGGATTCACACCGCTCGAAGGTCTGATGATGGGCACGCGCTGCGGCTCCATCGACGCGGGCATTTTGATCTATTTGCTCCGCCACCGTGGCGTCGCGGCCCAGGATTTGGATGACCTTCTAAATCGGAAATCCGGCTTGCTGGGAGTGTCCGGCATCTCGAGCGATATGCGGGAGATCGAATCTGCGATGGACCAAGGCAACAGCCGGGCTCAACTTGCCTTCGACATGTATGCGCATCGTCTGCTCCGTGAATTGGGAGCAATGCTGGCCGTCCTGGGCGGCGCCGATGCCATCGTTTTTACGGGTGGCGTGGGCGAAAATTCCGCGCCGCTGCGCCAGCGCGTGTGCGGCAACCTCGCTTTTCTAGGCCTTAAGCTGGATGCGGCAAAGAATGCGCAACCGCCCGCGGATCAAGACATCGCCGCGCTCGATTCGCGCGTCCGCGTGCTGGTGATCCACGCCCAGGAAGAATGGGAAATCGCCCGCCAATGTCACGGGTTTAGGACCGCTTCGTGCAGCGGCGGCTCGGTAAATTAGTCTCCGGCCACCACGCCCTCTCCGTTAACCTGGGTCTCGTGCGGCGGCGCTGATCGTTCCTTCGGCAGCCGTAAACAGAACCGCGCTCCCGGACCGTCGCCTTCCACCCAGATATCGCCTCCGTGGTCCAGAAGCGTTTGCCGCGACAACGCCAGCCCCAGCCCCAGGCCGTTCTTCTTTCCGGACGTCACGAATGGCTGAAACAGGCGCGTTCGCACACCCGCGCTGATGCCCGGTCCGGTGTCGTCCACACGCACCAGAACGCTGTCATGATCGGTCTGCGATCGGATCAAAACCTTGCCGCCGGATCGCATGGCATCGATGGCATTCTCGAAGAGATTGGAAAATACGCGCTCGATCCGCGCGCGTTCCATGAGGCACTCGACGTTATCGGGCACATCCATCTCCAGGTCGATCATGCGAGCGTCGGCCGCGGCCGCTACCGTCTCCCAAGCGGCCCCAATAACTTCGCGCAGGCTGCACATTTCACTCGCATCCGATTTGCCACGGGCCACATTTAAGAGCTGTTGCAGCATATCTTGAATCCCCCGCGACGCGCGATATATATTTCTGGCCAAGCGGCGCGTCTGTTCTTCCGGCAGGTTGCTATCGATCAGCATTTCCGCGCCCGCATAAATGGCCGCCAGGGGATTGCGCAGATCATGCACTATCGAAGTGGAAAGTTGACCGATGGTCTCGATCCGCTCCTGCCGGATAAGTTCTTCGCGAGCACGCTGCAGCGAGGTGCACATGCTTTGAAAGGTCTCCGCCAAACGGCCCAATTCATCCTGGCTGGCGATCGTGATGTTGTAACCGTAGTTCTGTTTCGCGATTTCGGCCGCCGCTCGATCAAGCTCCGCTACCGGTTGCATGATTTTGCGCGCCACCAGATAGTTGACCGCCAGCCCCGCGATCAAGGCCAGCAGCCAAAGCGCGAACATTTGCCGACGAAGCGCCGCCAGGTGCTGGCCCGCGCCAGCCAGTGAGCGGAGAATGAAAAGGCGCCCCACCGGTTGACCGCCCACATCGGGAAGCGGCGTCGAAAGGGCCAACTGATCGCCAATCTGAGACGCGCCGGGATGTCTTAGCAATTCCGGGCCAATCGCACGCTTGGCATCGGCGGATAATGTGGACGTGATAATTGAGCCCCCCGTCACAAATACGTATTCGCTCCCGCCCGTCGATTCTTTCAGCCGTTGCGCTACTTCGTCGTCCACGCGGTAGCCCGCAACCAATACATCCAGCAGCGCTGTGCCGCCGGCGGATTGCACGTACACGGGCGTAACCACAACTTGGAACAATTGATCGCCCTTCTGCACGAACCCCGAGGCTTGCTTGGGGAATTGCGTGCGCGCCATCCGCACCATCGGCAAGTCGTCGTTGGGGACAAAGGATGCAGGCGCGCCCAGGCTCACCAGTTCCCTGCCCTGCGCGTCGGACACCAGGAAAAACGCATGTTCCGGCGAGACGCGGGACCACAGTTCTCCGGCGGTATCTCGAATCGTGGCTTGGTCGCCAGTGCCGAAAGCCGCTCGAACATAGGGCATCGTGCTAAAAATCTCGCTCACCGACGCTAGCAGTGTGGCCCGCGCCTTCCAGAGCGAATCGTAGGCTTGGAAGCTGGCTTTGGCTTCCTGTTCGACGCTGGCGTAGGTCGCGTTTACGACGCTTCTCTGCACCAGCCAGCCGGTGACTGCGAACACGAGCGTCATCACCAGCGAGGTGGGAATCAAGATCTTCCAAAGTAAGGAGAGGCGCGAAAAAGTCACGGCTTTTTCCCCGGATAAATGCCCGAATCGGCGTCGGGAGTATAGTCTTTTCCGTACTTGTTGTGGTGCGGGAGCTGGAGGTATCCGCTCTCGGAAACGGAAATCTGCGGAAGCTGGAAGGGCTCTCCGGAGATCTCCACGGTCTTAGTCAAGGCAGAGAGTGTTTGCTCCGTTGCTCTCTCGTGAAATACATGTATTCGGTAGGAGCCGGCCGGGACCCCCGGCATCTGCAAGTCGCCGTTCTTATTCGAGACGCAAAAATAAGGCGACTTCAACACCACGATCACGGCGCTCATGGTGGGGTGAATGTTACAGAATACCCGTACTACGCCTTCGCGGCGAAAAACAATCGCGCGCGTCGAACCCGGTGGATAAAGCCCGATGTCGAAGATCTGGCCGTTGTAGTTCGAGAACGCATTGTGGAAAATCGGGTCATAGTTAGGAAAATCCACGGTGGTGCCGATCATGATCGGAAGCACATGCGGAGAAAAGGTCTTGTCTTTTTGGATCATTTCGACACGAGCCGGCTTGGCCCGCGCCTCCGGTGGTTCCGGGAGGGGTTCGAGCCAAACCACGACGCCTGAATAATCCTGATGCTTCCGTACACCTGGATCATTGGAAGATACAAGCTGTACGTGGGCGCTCACGGTCACACCCAGACCTGTCCCGGTCGCGTAAACTGGCATGAAAAAGGACAGCGCTGTCCTCGCCAGCCAGAGCGGCGCGGCGATTCTAAAACATGTAGGCGATCGCAAGATCATAATGATCGTTCAGACGGTTGCCAATCTGAAAGTACGTTGTCCTGATCTGGCCGCCTTCCAGACTGACAATCACATTGGGCGCCAGCCGATACATCACGTTACCAAAGTAGCCTTGGTTCTTGGCCATATAAGCGGACGGAAGATCGGAGTTCCGGTCAGCCTCCTGGCCTCCATAAATGTCGAATGCCAGTCGCGGCGTAATCGGAAAGCGCAATTGAGCCCATCCACCTGTGCTGGGGACCGCTATCCATCGGCCGTCGATGACAGTGAAACCCTGCTGCAACCCGCCCAGGATGGCCACATTCCGTCCATGGAAAAACATGCCGGAAAGTTCGACTTTCGAGAAGGGCCGGAAAAACCAATCCAGCGAATACACATCGGTCGGAAGCGGGAAACGCCCGACATGATTGCGATTCACATGGAACCCTCCGGCAATCTCCAGCCGTCCGGTTTCACTCCAGCGTCGCCAAAACTCCAGACGGCCTTCCCCACCTGGGCTGGAATCTTCCGTCTGTTGGCCCGGTTGAGGCGAGGCGTAGGAATTGGCATCCGCCGTAGTGTTCAAGAGACTGGTCTGGACCACGCCCACCTGTGCCACCAGACCGTTATCCGAGCCTAGAGAAGCCCGCTGCTCCAGCCGAATCTGCGGCTGCCACAGCCATAAATTGCCGGCCCCCGTCAGAGGCGAAACCCCGACCTGCGCCAAGGAATCTGGATCGCGAGGTGAAATGATGGGCTTCTCCTGACCGAACGAAAGGCGCGTATTCGTCCAATCCAAATCGATCGAAGCGGTCCGCAACCGGACCAGATGATCCAGCGATGCGGTCGAGCCGCCAAAAAAGTCCATGTACACCGACCCACTTACTTTGGCCCCGCCGATCGTCAACGGACCATTGAACAACAGGCCGAGTGTACTCTGGGCAAGCGAGCCTCCGCCGGTTGCGTTTCCAGGGACGAGCGATGCTATGGTCGGGTTGTCCGCTTGATTGTTGTAGCGCCCGTTTACGAAAGCGTTGAACAAAGCCATGCCTGTAATCTGGATCGGAAATTTCTGGGAGGCCTCGACTTTGGTCTGAGCCATTTCTTCGATGCGGCTCTGCTCCACCGCCTGGCGCTCTTGGTCGGTTTGCTGGCCGTCAGTCGCTGGACCTTCGGAAGACGCCGGCGCGGATGCAGCCGTTGCATCCAAAGCCGCCGGGCCATGCAATAGAGCTAGTTCCTTACGCAGTGCCCGGATCTCGTCGGTCAAAGCACGATTATCGTTCTCTAGACGATCCAGCCGGGCTAGAACTTCCCGCAGCTCTGGACTATTCTGGGCGCATGCCATGGCCGCGCCAGATAGCCAGATGAATGACAAGATGAGCTTTCGCGAATAATTCCGGATTGAGTCGCAAGTCAACATTGCAATACTGCTCCAGTTTCTCCCCCATGGGACGGGGGGCGGACAGAACCCCCGGGGGTCTCCGAATTCACGGCATAAACCGATATCCGACGCCGTGAACGGTCAGGAAATGGCGCGGTGAATTCGGATCGGCCTCCAGCTTCTGTCGCAGCCGGACCACATGGGCGTCCACGGTGCGCGTGTTTGGGAACGATTCATAACCCCATACCGAGTTGAGGATCATGTCGCGTGTTAACGCGCGGTCGGGATTCTGCAAGAAATAACTCAGCAAGTTGTATTCAGCCGGGGTCAACTTCAGGGGATCGCCTCGTTTGCTTACCACGCGGCGTTCGAAATCCACCGCGACATTGCCGAACTGCGCCACCTTGCGAGCGTCGGGCGAGGTACGCCGCAGCACCGCCCGGATCCGGGCCAGCAGCTCGCGCGCGCCAAACGGCTTGACGATATAATCGTCGGCCCCAATCTCCAATAGCAGCACCTTATCCACTTCTTCTCCCACCGCGCTGAGAACCATGATCGGCGTCTTGAAACTGGCTGCCCGAAGCTGCTTGCAGATTTCTACGCCACTCATTCCAGGCAACCGGAGATCCACAATCATTAAATCGGGCTTGAGCAAAAGGGCGCGCTCAAACCCAGCCTTGCCGTCCGCGATTAGAACCGGATTGAATCCCTCCTGCTCCAGCATGATGCCGATGGTGTCGCGCAGGCTTTCGTCGTCATCGATGACCAGGATGGTGGACATAAACTGGGGCTCATTCAAATGCTAGCGCGAGCGGGCGCCGGGATTTCACGTTATCGCCTGCATCCATTGACGGAAGTCTGCTTTTTACCAAAGATTTACAACTTGGCAACCACTCCGATGCGCGTTGGCCCGAAGATGGATCTTCAGAGGAATCAAGTGACTTCCTGCACTGCGCTCCAAAATAGCAGCACGCCTGACAATTCACTATGCGGTGAAAATCTCCGTTCGCGCACTATCGGGCTCTTTACCCTAAGCGAGCATCTATATCCCACTAAACTCACGCTGCCCAAACATGCGCATCGGCATGCCTACATCACGTTTGTCATCGAGGGCGCATTTGAGGAGCGTTATTCGAGCGGCGCCATAACCTGTCATTCCGGAACTCTCCGATTCCTTCCAGCCGGCGAAGTTCACGAGAACCGGATCGATTCGCCTCTGCGATGCTTGCATGTCAGTACCGACCCCGGCGCTTTGCACGGTCTGGACCGCCACTCGGTGGTCCCGCAAAATCCGGCCCGCATCGACGGACTAACGGCCACCTGGCTCGCCAATCGTCTCTACGCGGAATTCGCGCGGCAGGACCGCGCCTCCGCCGTTGCCGTCGAAGGCCTCGTGCTGGAGATTTTGGCCGAATTCGCGCGGTCGCCGGTCAAGTCCGGCTCGAGACTGCTCCCGCGCTGGCTCCAACAGGCGACCGAGATCGTTGAGTCCAGGTTTCTCGAGCGTCTTAGTCTGGCAGGCATTGCCGCCGAAGTCGGCGTCCATTATGTTCATCTTTCGCGCCAGTTCCACAAATATAATCGCTGTACGATCGGCGATTTGATCCGCCGGCGCAGGGTACAGTACGCTTCCCAGTTGCTTGCACATTCACAGACCCCGCTGGCGGAGATAGCGTTGATCTGCGGCTTTTCCGACCAAAGCCACCTTTCATTTCTGTTCAAGCGCTACATGGGAGTGAGCCCATCGAAATTTCGCACTCTGGCAGGTCTCGATGCTGCGCCCCGGTCAGAGCAGCCGGGTCTGAATATCGATCTCGGAGGAAAGTGTGCGGTGCACCGGACACTTATTTGATATCTCCAGAAGCTTAGCCCTTTGTTGATCGGTCAGGACGCCGATCAGCTGCAGGTCCCGTTCGATCCGGTCCAGCATTCCTTCCTCGGATTCGCAGGTGGCGCAGTCGGCGGCGTGGATGCGTGAATGCCGCAGCCGAACCGTCACGCTTTCGAGCGGCCATGCTTTGCGCCGGGCATACATCCCGACTGTCATCGACGTGCAGGCGCCCAGGGCCGCCAGCAGCAGGTCGTACGGAGATGGGCCGATATCTGTTCCGCCCGCTTCGGTTGGTTCGTCAGCGGTCAAGGCATGCGCGCCCGCCAGGATCTGCTGCGCGAATCCGCGAGCGTCTCCGTAAACTACTACTTCTCTCATGCTTCGATTTCGCCGGCTTCTATCTTGTCAACGTAACACCATATCCAACGCTCACCAGGCTCGATCGAACGGATCAGAGGATGCTTGACGCTATGGAAATGTTTGGTGGCGTGCTTGTTCTTCGATGAATCGCAACATCCGACGTTCCCGCAGGTTAGGCATAAGCGTAAATGTACCCAGGCGTCGCCCATCTTGACGCATTCCTCGCAGACATGCTTGTTCGTGGTAGTAATCTTGACTTGATCCAAATGTTTGCATTGATTTGACATTCAGTCTCCTGCACCGCTTGCATTTCCAGGCGTCCGCTCGAGCGCGGCGCGATCCCATTTCGCCAGAGTCGCTCCAGCTTCATAGGTGCTCTGCATAAATTCCAACAACATCTCTCTCGGCGATTCCGCGCGCCGCACATCGTCATACATCAGAAAAAACTCGGACATCCCGGAATGATAGAACGCCTTCTGGGGAATGACCGGATGAGTCTTGAAACCCGCTGGCTCCGGAACCATGTACGAATAAAATGCCGGACCCTTGATTTCTCCACCGCCTGGCCAGAAGCCCGCGCTGCTAACTTCGTGCGAATAGGCCTCTCGCGTCATGGCATCCGCCCCGGGCCGCTCCGGAGCCCGCCGCCCGGAAAATCGCGTCACGGCGAGGTCGAAGCTGCCCCAGAAGAATTGAACGGGACTGCACTTTCCAATGAACCCGCCGCGAAATTCTTTGAAAACGGAGTCTACCGAAACCAGGATGCGCCAGAACCGGTGCGCATATTCAGGGTCGTAAGATTTGTGTGTGCGATCCTCGGCAAACGGAATTGGGTTCGCAACCTCATCCGGAGTGGCATGGATCTTCACGTCCAAACCCAGCGAGCGGAGCGTGCCCATCACGTCGCTATAGAAATCGGCGACGGTTCGCGGCCCGAGCTCCAGTCGCTTGGTTGAGCCGTCGCAGGTTCGAATATCCAGTTTGTGGTCGATGAAATCGAACTGGATCTCGAAAGTTCGATCCTGGTAGGGTATCGGCGATGTCGTTAAGCCCCGCGCAGTGACATACAAGGTGACGTTCCACCAGTGATTCACTAGGGGAGTGAGCGTCTTACGAACTTTTCCGACGATCTGCGTCCACATGTGAAGCGTTTCGTAAGTATCTTGCCAAGCTTCCAGCGGTAAGTCTGGCCAATTGTCTCGAGTGCTGCGCAACCGAAGCTCCTCCCGTGTTTTATTCTACGCTGTCGGTCCAGTAAAAAACTCAAGGTCGGCGGCGCCGGGTTAAGACAAGTTATTCCTTTTCAGCGTGATGTGTGTTGGATGTAGAACTGCTGCTGCAGATGCAGCACAGAATCGGCGCCTTGGGGAGGGCCCATGAGATTTCTTACTGCACTATTAGGCATCGGGCTGCTGGCGGCTGCCCCGCGGCCAGTAACGAAGGCCAAGAGCGTCGGCCGAACCAAAGCGCCGTCGTACGATGTCAGCGCGATAAACGACAACCAAAATCGGGAGACGGTTACCCCGGATAGTGCCGGTTCAGCCGTCGTTCGAGCGCAAATTCTGCTGGATCGCGCGCATTTCTCGCCTGGTGAGATCGACGGACGTTGGGGCGATAACCTTAGAGTGGCAATCGTCGGCTATCAAGCCGCGCGGATGCTGAATGCGAGCGGCGTTGTCGACGACGATACCTGGAAGTCGCTGGATGCCGATACTGCGCAGGCTGTAGTGCCATACACGATTACGCCTGACGACGTCGCCGGGCCATTCGTCAAGATCCCGCAAGGGATGATGGCGCAAGCGAAGCTGAAGGGCCTGGGTTATCAGTCCGTGCAGGAAAAACTGGGCGAGCGATTTCATGCCAATCCAGCACTGCTCGCCAGAATCAACCCGGGCAAGAGTTTATTGAAGGCCGGCGCAGAAATCATGGTCCCGAACGTGGCACGAGAGTACGTAATGCCTGCCGACAAAGTTGTCGTCTCCAAGAAGAACCGCACGGTCTCCGCCTACGGCGCCGATGGCATGCTGCTGGCCCAGTATCCAGCAACCATGGGCAGCGAGCATGACCCTCTCCCGATCGGCGATTGGAAGATCACCGAGGTTGACCACTATCCCTGGTTCCATTACAACCCGGCGCTCTTTTGGGACGCCAAGGCGAAAGACAGCAAGGCCAAAATCGCCCCTGGGCCGAACAATCCGGTAGGAGTGGTTTGGCTCAACCTGTCGAAAGAGCACTATGGGATTCACGGCACCCCAGAGCCTAGCCGAATTGGCCATACCGAGTCGCATGGCTGCATCCGCCTCACGAATTGGGACGCCGAAGAGCTTTCCAAGATGGTAAAAGTCGGGACGCCGGCGATCTTGCAGGAAGAGTAAACCGGTGGCTGCGTACCTATTGTCCTTACTTCTGGCGACCTCCGTAGCACTCATTCCGACTGTTATGGCTCCGCCGATTGTCGGCCTCACGCCCGGAGACCTGCACGATACGTTCGATCAGACGCGAGGCCAGGGGCGGCATGAGGCCCTCGATATCATGGAGCCGCGCGGCACGCCAGTTCACGCCGTGGTGGACGGCACCATCGCTAAGCTGTTTCTGAGCAAACCGGGCGGCAATACAATTTACTTGTTCGACCAGGCCGGCGAATTCTGTTACTACTACGCGCATCTCGATCGTTATGCGCCCAATCTCCGCGAAGGCATGCACGTGTCCCGCGGCGAAGTTATCGCCTTTGTGGGCTCAACTGGGAATGCCAGTCCAGAAGCTCCGCACCTGCACTTCACCATCTTCAAACTCGAGCCGGAAAAGCGCTGGTGGAAGGGAACGCCGATCAATCCTTACCCAGTCCTGATGCACCTGCTTAAAATGGATGCTGATGGCATCCCCCGGTAAGGTTGCGCTCGTAACGGGCGCAGGCAGCGGCATCGGACGGGCTGCGAGCCTGGCGCTGCACGCCGACGGATATTCAGTAGTGCTCGCCGGGCGCCGCGCTGAACAACTCAACGAGACCGCGTCACGCGCGAAGTCATCGGAAAGCAAGTTGCTCGTGGTTCCCACCGACGTCAGCCGCCCCGATCACGTGCGGGCGCTGTTCGCCATAACGTATGAAACGTACGGCCGCCTGGACGTACTCTTCAATAACGCCGGAATCAGCGCGCCAGGAATTCCGATGGAAGATCTCACCTACGAGCTCTGGGCCGAGGTGGTCAACGTGAATCTTACGGGCGCGTTTCTGTGTGCGCAGGAGGCGATCCGGCTCATGAAAACGCAGGAACCTCGGGGCGGGCGCATCATCAACAATGGATCACTGTCGGCCTACGTTCCCCGGCCCAACTCAGCGCCTTACACGGCGACTAAGCACGCCATCACCGGACTGACCAAGTGCATTTCACTCGACGGCCGCGAGTATGACATCGCCTGCAGCCAGATCGATATCGGGAATGCGGTCACAGAAATGAGCGAGCGCATGGCGGGCGGTGTCCGGCAAGCGAACGGAACCACGATGGTCGAGCCCAGGATGGATGTCCGGCATGTCGCCGATGCCGTGGTATTCATGGCGAACCTGCCGCTAGATGCCAATGTGCAATTCATGACCGTGATGGCGACCAAGATGCCGTATGTCGGCCGGGGGTAAGCTACATACCAAGCAAATTCGGTTCCAGCTTCGAATAGCCGTGCTCCTCGGCCCAGATATTCAGCGCGACCGTCGCGATCTCATCCACCACCGGCACCGCCCGCCCGTTCTTGGTGAGATCAATCGACTTCAGATACGTCTGACAGCTATCGCAAGCGTCCACGCGTACGTAGTCCAGCTCAGCTGCAACATAGATGGGCAGCTTGTCCTTATTCTCTTCTCCGCAACTCGGACAGACCACGCGCCGGTACAGCCATTCGGTCGCGCACATCGAGCACAGCAGCGAGCGCTTGCCCCCGTCGCCTTCGCCGCGCAATACCGCCAGCACAGGACGAGCGTTGCAAAACGGGCAAGTGGCGGGCGTACTATCGACGCGAATATCGCCGCGCGAGGCCAGATACTCGGCATACGGCTGCAACAAAACGCGAGCGAAGAACCGGCCTGCGGGATCGTACTCCACGGTTCCCTGCCAGTGTTCTGCCAACAATTCCTCGGTGAGCTTTGAGCTAGAATCGGCCAGTTGCTCCGGGCCCGCGCGCCTAACCAATTCGATCAATACGGGAAAGTGCCGAGCCAGCGGACCGAGGTCCGTCTCGCCGCGTGATCTCACGTCATCGAAAACCTGCTTCTGAAATCGCGCCAGATCGCGGTAAAAATTCAGAAGCGTGAATGCGGCTGGATAAACCCCGGCGAGCTCCGTTGCTCGCTCGATCCGGTCATCCAGGTTCGACGTCATTTTTCCGTGGGGAATCGCCGCCGGTCATCCGGATATACCACAAACGGTGATGCGTCCGCGCCCAGGCCCTTGAAACGTAGCCCTCGGTCATGGCGGTCATGCTTCCGGGGACCAGGAATACACTCATGTAAACGTGAGTGATGAACCCACCGATAGTGAGCAAAGCCGCGATCTCGTGCAGCACGATCATTATCTGATGCACCCATGCCAAGCGAAACGGGATGTATTCCGGAAACCAGAGAAAAACCCCGGAAATCAAGAGCAAAAAGGCGCCGTAGTACATCAGCCAGTAATAGAGCTTCTGGCCACCGTTGTATTTTTCCTGCGGCGGCAGCAGCTGATCGCGATTTTCAGCGTAATCCTCCACGCGGCTCAAGAATCGTTGGTCGGTTTCCGTCCAGACCATGTCCCGCCGCCACACGAAATGCATCCAAACGGCAACCGCGACAAAACCGAGTCCGACGATAGGATGCCAGAACCTGGATGTCGGGCCCCCGCCCAGAACCACCGCGATCCAGAATAAGTACGGCGTGTAGAATGCAAAACCGGTCGCCAGGCAATAGGTGTAAAAGAGCGCCGTAAGCCAGTGCATCACGCGTTCGTGAAATGTGTAGCGCAGCACCGAATCGGGCCGAACGTAGTGAGTAACTGTGGCAGCTTCGCTCATTTCGGTTCTTCCTTGGTTGGTTCCTCAACCTCTTTCGGACCGAAGCGGAGATAGTGCGCGGCAGCCCCGACGATTCCCGCCACGATCGCAAAGTTACCCAGCCACTTCAGCGGACCCTTCCAGATCCGCACCAGGAGCGGCACATGCGGATCTTTAGGCAGGCCGCCATATTTCTCCGGATTGTTAATGTCGTGCAGCACGTAAATGACGTGCGTTCCGCCTACGCCGGGCGGATCGTAGACACCCGCATTCTTATGCGACGTGTGCTCGTGAAGTTGCGCGACGCGCTGTTCGGCCAGATCCTTCATGTCGTCTTTGCTGCCGAAGTGCAGGCAGCCGGTGGGGCAGGCTTTGATGCAGGCAGGTTCGAGGCCAGCACCCACGCGGTCTGAACAGAGGGTACACTTGTGGACTTTCTTGGTTTCGGAATTGAATTTGGGAATGTTGAACGGACAGCCGGTCACGCAATACTGGCAGCCGATGCAATGGTCCTGATTGAAGTCGACGATGCCGTTGGCGTACTGCACGATCGCACCATCGGCCGGGCACGCGCGCAAACAGCCCGGATCGGCGCAATGCATGCAGCCGTCCTTCCGCATCAGCCAACTGAGTGTACCGTCTTCGGCGACGTGTTCGTTGAACCGGATCAGGTTGTAGTAGTTCCACGCCAAGTCTGGCATGGTCTGGTAGGTATTATCGAAGACCGTCTCGCGGAATGGATAACCGTTCCATTCCAGGCATGCCACTTCGCAAGCTTTGCAGCCGATGCAGGTGGTGACGTCGATCAGCTTGCATACGGCGTAGTCGCGCGAGGTATCGCGGCCCGGGACCGGTCCGGCGTGTCCCGAGATGGCCTTGATTTCCAGCGGTCCGTTGCTCATCGCGTCCTCGTCACGCCTTCTCCAGTTTCACCAGGAATCCTTTAAATTCCGGCGTGTAGGCGTTGGGATCGGTCACTGTGGGAGAAAGCAGGTTGGCTATGCTGCGCGGCACTCTGCCCGCATCTTCTTGGATGCCGCGGAAGCCCTGATGAATCGGGAGTCCGATTTGATAGACCTTCTTACCGTCGATCATCATAGGACGAATGCGCCGCGTCACCATGGCTTTGGCGAGATAGCTCGCACGGGCGCTCGTCACCTTCACGCGTTCCCCGCCGCGTATCCCTAAATCAGACGCCAGTTCCACCGGAATCTCGACGAACATTTCGGGAACCAGCTGGACGTTCATGGGGTTGTTCTTGGTCCAATAATGATAGTGCTCGGTGAGGCGATATGTGGTGCAGACGATGGTATAGCCTTCGCCTGTCGTTCCGTACTTATCCATGTCGGTGGTGTATTTTTTGACCACCGGGTTGTTGGATTGCTGCGGATGCAATGGATTGGGTATGGGGCTTTCGAAGGGTTCGTAGTGTTCCGGGAACGGACCGTCGGCCATCCCGGCCAGCGGCACGAATATCCGCCCAGTGCCCTCAGGGTTCATGATGAACGGGCCCATGTGGTCTTTGGGTTGTGAGTCTACTTTGAAATCCGGTACATCTTCGCCGACCCAGCGTTTCAGGCCTTCGTTCCACCAGATTTGGCGCCGATCGGCATCCCATGGATTGCCATTGAGATCGCAGGATGCGCGGTTGTACAAAACGCGGCGGTTCATCGGCCATGACCAAGCCCAGTTGGGATAAATGCCCAGGCCGGATGGATCTTCGGTGTTACGGCGCTGGGTGAGCGCGCCGGCTTCCGTCCAGGAACCGCACCAGATCCAGTTACCGGATGCTGTAGAACCGTCGTCCCGTAGGAACGCGTAACCAGCCAATTGCTGTCCTGTTTTAATCGTCTGCTGAGTAGCAGTGTCGGTGAAATCGGTGACCGCGCGGCCGTTCAACTCTTTGGCGACGTCCGACAGCGACGGATTCTTCGGATCGACATAAGGCCATGTCAGATTTAGGATCGGGTCTGGAAACTTGCCGCCTTCCTTCTTATAGAGGTCGCGAACCTTCAGGAAAATCTGTGCCAGGATTTCCTGATCGAGCCTGGCCTCGCCTGGAGGCGGAACGGCCGCCCACTTCCATTGCAGCCAACGCGCCGAGTTGACGAATGTACCGTCTTTCTCCGCGAAACCGGCGCCGGGCAGACGATACACCTCGGTCTTGATGTTCTTCATCTCGTCGGCCGTGATGCCGGGCGATTGCCAAAAGCCGCTGGTCTCGTCGGGATAAATATCGCAAACCACCAGCCAATCGGCCTTTTTGAGCGCATCAATATTCTTTTGTGAATTCGGACCGATGGCCACGCCATTCATGCCGAAAGCCAGCAGGCCTTTCACCTTGCCTCGGTACATGTCGTCCCAGATATGCACCCAGGAATACTCGCGATCGACTTTGGGCAGGTAATTGTAGGCCCAATCGTTTTGCTTGGTGGCTGCGTCGCCGTACATGGTTTTCAGGAACGACACGGCAAACTTGGGCGTGTTCGACCAGTAGTTCCACGAATCCCATTCCTTGGGCTTGGAGCCGGTGGGAGTGATGCGTTTCATCCACGCGGTGAAATCCTGATCCGCAGGGATGGGCACCTTTAGATAACCGGGCAGATTATCGAAAATTCCCGCGACATCCGTCGCTCCTTGAATGTTGGAATGCCCGCGCAGGGCATTTACGCCGCCCCCCGCGCGTCCGATGTTACCGAGCAGCAACTGGAGCATCGCCGCCGTGCGAATGATCTGCGTTCCGAAACTATGCTGGGTCCAACCGACGGCGTAAATGATGGTGCCGACCTTCTTCAGATCGCCGTCTTTGCGGATGGACGTGAACAGATCGGCAGCCTTCAGGAACTGATCCTTAGGGATGCCCGTGATTCGCTCCACCATTTCGGGTGTGTAGCGAGAATAGTGCTTCTTCAGGAGCTGATAAACGCAATCCGGGTTTTGGAGCGAGACATCGAAGGCCGTATCGGGCGGCAGTGATGGAGGCTTGGCGTCCGGCGTTCCAGGTCTGGCTGCTCCGTGACCCGATACTTGTCCCGCTCCGCCTCCAGCGGTTGAGGGAGCCGGCTGAGGCCGAGGATTGCCCGGCGTTTGGTAATTCCAGGTCGCTTTGTCGTAGGTCTGATTAGTGGCGTCGAAGCCGGAAAAAACTCCGTCGTCAGCAACTTTGAAGTCTTGGTGAATCAGGAAAGCCGCATTCGTGTAGTTGATGAGATAATCTTTTGCAACACGCTGATTCTCCAAAACATACCGAATAAGGCCGCCAAGAAAGGCAATGTCCGATCCCGCGCGAATCTGCAGATGCAGATGGGAAACCGCAGCGGTCCGCGTAAAGCGGGGATCCACCACGATCATCTTGGCGTTGCGCTGGCGTATCGCTTCCACCGCCCACTTGAATCCGCACGGATGGTTTTCGGCGGGATTGCCACCCATGATCAACATCATGTCGGTGTTCTTGATGTCGATCCAGCCATTGGTCATGGCCCCTCTTCCAAATGTGGGCCCCAAACTGGAGACCGTGGGGCCGTGTCAAACCCTAGCCTGGTTTTCTAGGAATGTCACCCCAAGGCTGCGCATGGTCTTGACAGCCAGGAAATTGAATTCGTTGGTGTCAGTGCAGCCACCATTCCAGGCAATGCTCTCCACGCGATTCACGGTGCGGCCTTGCGGGTCGGTAGTGATGAAAGTCTCGTCGCGAGTCTTCTTGATGTGGCGCGCGACCTCGTCGTAAGCCTGCTCCCACGCGATATCTTCCCAATGATCGGATCCTGGCCGACGCACCTGCGGTTTCAGCACGCGCCGGTCGTTCATAATATCCTGCATCAGCGACGATCCTTTGGGGCAGAGCGTACCGCGGTTGATGGGATGATCGGGATCGCCCTCCACATGCACTACCTGCGGAGTTACGTTCTTGGCCTTGTCGCCGATGGTGTGGATGATGACGCCGCAGCTCACCGAGCAATAAGGACACGTGGAACGCGTTTCAGTGGTTCGCGCGATCTTCAGCTCTTGGGCCTGCGCATATGCCGTTTTAACATCGAATCCGAGGACCGATGCAACGACTGCGCCGGTGCCAACTTTTAGAAAACTCCTGCGGGTTGAGTTCATGAGCCCTCCTAGTCAGGAAAGATCCGGTTCGAGTATACCACCGGCAATTTCCATGCTCTCCTCAATATTGCCGCGTTTCAGCTGAACACTTAGATACAGCAAAAATCGAGAAGTTTCACGTGTGCATACTGCTTTTAGCCGCGCGAGCTCAGGCGGAAGCGCGTGCCGGCAGTCCTTCGTCTGCGCTGGGACCATAGATGCTCGGGACTTTGCCGCCCATGGGCCGCAAGTAGCTGGATAACTGGCCGCGATGATGAATGGAGTGGTTGCACTGGAATCCCGCATAAGCAACGGCCGGCAACTTGAACACGGCGAAGTCGATGGGTGCAGCTAAGCTTTCACCTTTGAGCTGCGCGAGTTGTGAAAGGGCCTTGGCATGATTTTCGTCGTACCACTTAACCAGGTCTGCAGGAGTCTTAATAGAGGCCGGCATGGAACCGTCGCCGGTCCGTTCGAACTTTCCAAGCACTATCCCATTGAGGAAGAAACACTCGCTGGATGCGATATGCCAGGCGAGTTCCAGTGCGCTTTTGGAGGTCGGATCTGGTTTCCAGCCACTGTTGTCGGCCGGTATAGCTTCGATCACCCGCCGCGTGGTCTTGTGTTCATTTCGTATCTGGGGAAGATATATTTCATTGAGGAGAAAGGTCGCTTGTTCTGGGTTCATTCCTGAAATCTATCACGGATCACGGTTGGACGCACTCGAAGCTTGAGGCGTCCTTCATATCACCCGATCCTTTGTAGTGCGCTACCTGCGGATACGCGCACAGCGGGCGCTGGAAGGCGACTCCCTTGGCCGGGCTATTATCCACATAATACTTAGTGGCTATGATCTTGTCCGGAGCGACGCCTTTTTCCACCCATCGCTCCACAGCCGTCACCACATCGTGATCGGCATCCATTTGAGAAACCGGCGGCGGAAGAGTGCTACCGAAGGCCGTAGCGCCGGGTCCGCCCGCGCAGTGATACAAGCCTGGCACCAGAAAAGCCCGGAAGAATCCTTGGGTGCGCTCCAAACCGTGTTCGGCCGCGACCACGCCTTCGTAATAGTCGATGCCGTTCTGCGCCGGAATCAGTGGATCGGCTGCGCCATGATAGTAGATCAGCTTGTGCCCTAACTTTCGGAATTCCTCGAGGTTCGGGTCGGTCGCGTTTGTAATGGGCGCCAGCTTTTCATCGGCCAGTGCAATATCACGATCAAAATCGAAATTACGGAACTGCCAATTGGAATTGTTCAGTAATGCATAACTCCAGAAATCGTTGGAGCTGACTCCCGAGGTGGTCGTCCGATTGATTACCATCTGTCCGCCGGCTTTTCCCCACCCTAATTCACCGCCCGGATAGAGTCCCGGATACAATTTCTGCCCCGTCCGCGGATTCGCCGGGCCCCCGTAAATCTTCTCCAGCGCGCCCACCTGCGCGGCCGTGAGGCAACTGGACGTGTCGTCGCCCTTGCACTGCAGCTTTTTCGGATCGAAATGGCATCGCATCGGATCGCTAACGAGCCCGTCCACCGCGCCGTCGAGAGCATCGCAAGCAGCCATCACGGCGTTTTGGACCAACACTAACTTCTCTTGCGGCAGATTCGTTTCGGGCGTGCCCGTTACTATGCCGTTCCAAACCTCGCTCATCATTTGATGAGTCCAGAAGTTCGCAGCGTCGCCGGCCACGATTCCGTCGTAATCCGCGGGAAAGCGCTGTGCCTCCATCAACCCATGCTTGCCGCCGGTGGAACAGCCGAGGTAGTAAGAGGGAAATGTCTCTTACGCCGTATCGATGATCTCCTGCAGCCGCGGCCCGCCCACGCCGCGCGTCACCAGCACGCGGTCCAACGGCCGCTGGGTACGCAGCGCCTCGGCCACGGGGTGAATGCCGATTAGGATGGACATGGGCCACCACTCGTAATCGCTCCGACCGGTCCGCCAATACAAGCCGGCGATGTGACCCCATGACGTTTCCCGGGGAATGTTCGCGTTAATGGCCCACTGACACCAGGGCCGGCGGGCTGTCCACTCCGCCGATCGAAACTACTGCTGGCTGATCTTCGGCTGCCAAACCAGCCGGCACTTGGACATTCGCCTGCGCCACGCCCACCAGGCCCGGCGTCATCCCCAGGAACAGCACCGGCGCGTCGATGCCGCCGATGCTTACGGTGAAGGATGCCGCTGGCGATGAAAACGGCGATGCCGGGGCGGCCGCGCCGGTGGGAATCGGGTCATTGAGCGCGCCTTGTCCGGTCAAATACAGCACCAGGTAACCTCCCGGCGAGACGGGATTCGAGGGCGAGTTGAGGGTAACGGCTCCTGACGTGGCATCCACGTTTTGGGCCAGCGCGCGGCCGCCCGACGCGAAAATTCCAGGGTTGGTGGCACTCACCGGGAATGCCGCTGATATTGACGCGGCGCTGTAATTGATCACCACCAGTTGCGCGGGCCCAACCGCTGTCTCATAGGGCAGTTGCCCGTTGATCTGCGTCGGGCTGACATAGTACAGAGGAATCGGATTTCCGTCCACCAGAACCTGCACGCCGCCGAGAACTTGAGGCAGCGGGAAGGCCGCGGTTTGCGTGGACAAGGCAAGCGATTGCCCCTCGATCGTGACCCACCCTCCTGGAGCGGCCCCAGCTTGGAAGCTTGCGCCGTTCACCACCGAAGCCACCGAGGGCACCACCGAAGGAGTCGCCGTCTGAACCACGGAGATGCTCGCGCCGCCCAGCGCAATCGCGGCCAGACGGGATTGCCCGGTGGTGTTGGCGTCCACCGAGAATGAAAGAGCGCCGCTGCCGGTGCCACTGCCGGACGCGAGGTGAAGCCAGGAACCACCGCTCACCGCAGCCGTCCATGTGCAATAGTCGCGGGAGGTGGTGAAGACCAAGGAGCCGCTGGCTGCCTGGGCACCCAGGGACACCGTGGAAGACGCGGGGGTGAGGGAACAGAGATCGACCTGCGGCGCGTCGTATGCGCCCTTGAAGAGAAAGCCGTAATTGCGGCCGGTGGCGGTCATTGCCGCCGCTAGAAAATTCTGGATCGCACCATCCGGCGTTGGCGCCGTCGGGAGCTGCTGCAAAGCTCTCCAGAAGGCCTGATAGGCCGCAAAGCCGAGATCGTCGTAGAGGCGATAAAACATCGCGCCGGCCAGGTCGGCGGCGCTCCAGCCCCCGGCCGAGGGCGGGGCTTGCCCGGTCAGGATGGTATTCTCCCAGGTGAAATTAGGATCGGCCACGTAGGAATTCAGGAAGTCGATCATGTCGGAGGTTTGGAACTGCGCGAAGGTCAAGCCGTTGAAAGGCCCGCCATTCAGGCCCGCGCGGTCCAAGGAGATGAACCGATTGGCGATGGCGAAACCGGTAATGAACTGGCCCACCTGGCCCAATTGGTTGGTGTAAAACCAGAAGTTGCGCCCGAATTCGTAGAACATCACCTGGTCGAACTGGCCGTTATCCATGACGCCGTTGTACAGCACGCCGAACCAGGTGAAGGTTAACTCGCTGCCGTTAGCTCCGACATACGTGCAGGCCGCGCAGGAAGGGATGCTGGCATCCGGAACCACCGCGATGATATCGCGTCCGTTCAAGGTGCCGGGCGGATAGGGAGAGGGGTCGGCGCCGGTGATCTGCTCGTACACGGCCCAAGCGGCATCCAGACCCGCGAGGATGGTGTTCATGGTCGGCACATCCAGCGTATTCTGCGGCGTCAGCAGCGCCACCTTTTTGCCGAACCAAGGATAGAGGTTATAGGTTACGGGAATGTTGTTCGAGGCCCCCGAAAATCCCTGGTACACGACCGTAGATGTGGGCTGCCCGGGCTCGGTCGGGCCGGGTGGCGCGACGTTGCCAAGAACCGTGGATATGATCCCATTAGGCGCGACGGCGCGCACCACGTTATTAGCGTACTCTGCAAACAACAAACGGCCCTCCGCGTCGAGGTAGACACTGTGAGGAATATTCACCTCCGCTTGTGCCGCGGGGCCCCCGTCGCCAGCGTAGCCCGCCGTTCCGTTTCCAGCAACGGTGGAGATCAGTTGGGTTTGTGCATCCACCCGGCGAACGCGCTGGTTCCCGCTATCGGCGATGTAGAGGTCGCCATTGGGGGCCACCATCACGCGCGGTGGGCCGTAAATGTTCGCCAAGGTGGCGGAAATTCCGTCGCCATTGTATCCAGCCACGCCAGTTCCAACAACTGTCGTGATGATGCCTGTGCTCGCCGAGACCTTCCGGATCCGGCTGTTGTAATTGTCTGCGATATAGAGATTGCCGGCCTGATCCACCGACACTCCTTCTGGATTCTGTAACGCCGCGTTGGTCGCTAAACCCCCATCGCCTCCATAGCCCGCTGTTCCATTTCCGGCAACCGTGCTGATGACGCCCTGCGGAGTTATCTCTCGAATCCGCTGGTTCAGCAGATCCGCGAAGTACACGTTTCCAAGGGAATCGCTCGCGATCCCAGCAGGATAGTGAATGGCAGCGTTCACCGCTGTTCCGCCGTCGCCGCTAAACCCTGCCGTGCCCACTCCGGCCACTGTCACGATAATGCCAGCAGTGTCGATCTTCCGAATCCGATTATTGTTCGTATCGGAGATGTAGAGATTGCCTTGCGGATCGAAAACGATATCCTGCGGTGCGTTGAGGCTGGCCGAGACCGCTGGGCCGTTGTCTCCCGAGTAACTACCAGTCGCGTTGCCGCCCGCAATGATGCTTAAAGCTCCATTTGAAAATCTTACGATTCGGTTGTTGCCGGCATCGGCAACGTAGATCGCACCGCTCGAATCCTCAATGGCCTCATACGGGTGGTTCAGCGAATTTCCGCTCCCTGCGACCGTTTGAGTCAGAGCCTGGCCAACAGCGGGTCCGAAGCACAGAAGCGCGCTGAAGGTGAATGCTAGGGATGCGTCCGTCAACTTTGAGGGCATCAATTGACACCTCGTTTGGCAGATCTTAACACCTTCCTTCGGGTTTGTCAAAAAGGGGAGCGCCACAGCTCGAACATTACGTCATTGAATGTAAGAATACTCAGGCGCCTTTCCGTAGTAAGCATTAATGATCGCTTTCGCGGCGACCGTGGTCAGGTGCAGGCTGCGATAGCTGTAATCGATCAGCCGGTCGCTATTCTGCAGCCAAGCCCGTGGCTCCTCGGCTGTGTGACCCGTGTCGGTGCTGGCGCTCGCGTATCGATTCCGAAGCGCTGTCGCCATGGGACCGAAGCTGATCGTTCCAGCGAGCCCGCCGTTGCCGACCCCTTCCAGCCGCCCGTTCCAATTCGCGGCCGGCAGCCAGACCTCGAAGTGGATCACCGAGACATCGGTCGGTTTCAGGACGCCATGCACCTCGCAGAACGCCGGCAGATCGTCGATGGCGCGGCCGCCGGGTGGCGCGAATGTTCCTGCTGGAATTAACTTAGCCAGCGTTATGGTTGTGTCCGGCAGCGCGAGGCTTATCATCCCTTCGCAATTGGCGCCGAACATCGCGCTTGTAGTCCACATCAGCGCAATCAGTGGTAAGAGGGGCGGCAACCGGCAGTTCATGAAGTGTCCTTTTCCGTTTATTGTAGTATCTAAAGGCCATGTTTCGGAGAATCGTGCACACCGACAACGACGCCGCGCTTACGCTCTGCCGTTTGGCGCTAGGGATTGTCTTTTTTGCCCACGGCTCCCAAAAAGTGCTGGGCTGGTTCGGCGGCTCCGGATTCAGCGGAACGATGAATTTTTTCACCCATGAGATGGGAATTCCGGCGGTCTTTGCCGCTCTCTCGATCGCGGCCGAGTTTTTGGGCGGCCTGGGTCTCATCCTCGGATTCCTGGGGCGCATCGCCGCGTTCGGAATCGTCTGCGACATGCTGGTGGCCGTCGCGATGGTCCACTGGCGGTTCGGTTTCTTCGCCAATTGGTCCGGAACACAGAAGGGCGAAGGAATCGAATATCACCTGCTCGTAATCGCGCTCGGATTGTTAATCCTCATCAAGGGATCCGGCGCTTTTTCTATCGACCGGGTTCTGAGCACTCATGCCTGATCAGCCCGCCCTGCTCGACTTCCAGCACATCTCGGTAATGCGCGGTCAAAAGACCGTGCTCGACGACATCACGCTCCGTATTCAAGCTGGCGAGCACGTCGCTATCCTTGGACCGAACGGCTCCGGAAAGTCGACGCTGATTAAGGTGATTACGCGCGAATGCTATCCGCTGGCTCGTCCGGACTCCTCGCTCACGATTTTCGGCCGGGATTCGTGGAATGTTTTCGAGCTTCGCCCCCTGCTGGGGGTTGTTTCGAACGACTTGATGAGCACCTGTACGCGCGCTATCACCGGCCTTGAAGCTGTATTGTCCGGCTTCTTCAGCAGTATCGGACTTCAACCCTATCACCACGTCACTCCGGCGATGCGCGACAAGGCCCAGGAAGTGCTCGACCTGCTGGAAGTGGCCCACCTCGCTGATCGATTCATGGACGAAATGTCTTCCGGTGAAGCGCGCCGCATCCTGATCGGCCGCGCCCTGGTGCACGCTCCTCTGGCGTTGCTGCTCGACGAACCCAGCAACAGTCTGGATCTGCATGCCACGCTCGAACTGCGAGAGTTTGTCAGGAAACTTGCGCAAGCGGGCACCGGTATCTTGTTAGTTACGCATCACCTTCCCGACATTATTCCCGAGATCGACCGCGTGATCCTCCTACAAAAGGGCCGTGTTTTCGCCGATGGAGATAAACAGCAATTGCTCACGGCCGAGCGTCTCACGCAGCTCTTCGGGCTGCCGGTGGAGCTGGCCCGGCGCGACGGTTATTATCACCTGTGGTGATTACTGATGGGATTCTTGGTTCAAGATTTGCGCTACGGAGTCCGGATGCTGGCCAAGAGCCCAGGCTTCACGGTCATTGCGATCTTGACCCTGGCGGTTGGAATCGGAGCGAATACCGCCATCTTTAGCGTCGCCGACGCACTCTTGATCCGGCCGCTACCCTATCGGGATCCGGACCGCCTGGTGATTGTCACTAACGCTCGCGGACCCAATCGGCGGCCATTTTCCTATCCGCGGGCGGCGTTCATTGAGGAGCACAGCCGGTCCTTCGACGGCTTTGCGCCATTCGTTACGGAAAACTTCAATATCACCGGACGGGGAGACCCCGAGCAACTTCCCGCCGCTCGTGTCGCATTCAACTTCTTTCAGGTGCTGGGCGTAAGACCCGCACTGGGACGCACCTTTCGCGCCGAAGAGGATCGTCCCGGCAGCCCTCCCGCGGTCTTAATCAGCGATTCGCTTTGGAAGCGGCGCTTCGGCGGCGACCCGGGCGTGCTCGGGCAATCGGTCACATTGGATTCGGTCGATACCACGGTCATTGGCGTCATGCCGCCAAACTTCGAATTCGCCCCGCTGGGCCGCAGCATCGATCTTTGGTCCACCCGAACTTTTGAGGCCAACACCATCACCGCCGAACAGGTGCGCGGCGGAATAACGTACCTGATCGCCGTGGCACGAGTTCGAAGCGGCGTTTCACTCGATCAGGCGCAAGCTGAGATGGGCGTGCTCGACAGCCAATATCGCCGCCAGAATCTGGATCTGGCCGACGCGGATCCGAAGTTCAACATTAGCCTCAACCGGGTGCAAACGCTTATGGTCGCCAATGTCCGCACGGCCGTGCTGGTACTTTTTGGCGCAGTGGGATTCGTGCTGCTGATCGCATGTGCCAATATAGCCAGCCTGCTTCTATCGCGAGCTTTGGCGCGCCGCAGGGAGATCGCCGTGCGAATGGCGCTGGGAGCGAGCCGGGCCGGTATCGTTCGTCAGCTGCTTACCGAAAATATATTACTGGCCGCGGCCGGCGGAGCCATTGGAGTCGCATTGAGTTTCTGGACCACGCGAGCGATTTCCGCGCTCCCGTCCAATGCCTTGCCCCGCATCAATCCCGTTCAAATCGATGGCCAAGTGCTGGCCTTCACCGTGGCCGTGTCGCTTCTTAGCGGCGTTCTCTTCGGGCTGATACCCGCCCTGCAGTTATCAAAATCGGACGTGCAGAGTGTTCTCCGTGATGAAGGCCGCGGAACGTCGGGAGGCAGGCGACGCAACCTGCTGCGCAGTCTGTTAGTCGTTTCGCAAGTTGCATTCTCGCTCATCCTGCTGATAGGCGCCAGCTTGCTGATGCGTAGTTTCGTAAGCCTGCGAAGCGTGAATGTCGGATTCAATGCGCGGAATCTTTTGGTGATGAACATTGCTCTGCCGCCTTCGCGCTACTCGACCATCTCGCGCGTGGCCGGCTTTTTCGATCGCCTGCTGGCGCAAGTAGCGGTTCTGCCGGGCGTGCGTTCCGCCGCGGTTTCTTCCGGGCTTCCGCTGCATCCTGCGCGGTATTCGCCGCTCCTGCCCGAAGGTTACCCCGAGGTCCCGCTGGCACAGCGCCCCGTATTCTCGATCCAGTGCGTCAGTCCCACTTTTTTTGAAACGATGGGCATACCGCTCTTGAGCGGCCGGGCGTTTACCGACCGTGATCAAGAGGGAGCGCCACTGGCCGGGATCGTCAACGAAGCTTTCGCTACCCGCTTCTGGCCGAACCAAAGTGCGCTCGGCAAGCGCATCATTCTCGGGACCATGAAGCAGCCCACAATCGTTGTCGGCGTGGTGGGCAACGTGAAAAACATCAGACTGGCGGTTGAGAGCGTGCCTGAGCTGTACTATCCATTGATGCAACGTCCTTCCAACTCCATGAACTTGGTGGTGCGGGGCCAAGGCGATCCGCGCTCGCTCTCAGGGCCATTGCGCTCCGAAATCCTGACTATAGATAAAGAACAGCCGGCCACAGGTGTGCGTACCATGGAACAACACCTGGCGGATTCCATTACATCGAATCGTCTGACGACAATCTTACTCGTGGTTTTTTCCAGCATGGCGCTAGTGGTGGCCACCGTCGGGCTATACGGCCTCATTTCTTATTCCGTGGCGCAACGCACCCAGGAGATCGGCATTCGGCTGGCTTTGGGCGCCAGACCGGGCGACGTCCTGAGGCTGGTTATGCGGCAGGGCTTCGTTCTAGCGATTCTGGGAATCGCGATCGGGCTGGGCGGAGCCTATATCCTGACTACGCTGATGAAAAGCCTGCTGTATGAGGTCAGCGCGACTGACGCGTCGACTTATGCCTCGTGCGGAATTCTGTTTTTGGTGGTGGCCTTGATAGCCAGCTACGTTCCGGCGCGCCGGGCCGCTCGTTGCGACCCCTCCGAGGCGTTGCGCTGTGAGTAATCCGGAAATCTGATGACTTGGCCCGTATTGCTCATGGCTCGCGAGCTGGATCTGGGCGGCAGCGAGCGCCAAATGACCGAGGTTGCCAAGGCTCTCGATCGTTCCCGGTTCGAGCCGCACGTCGGATGTTTTCGACCCGGGGGATTGCGGGGTAAAGAGCTACAGGCGGCGGGCGTTCCGATCGCCCATTTTCCCGTTTATTCTTTCGTCTCTCCCCGGGCGGTCTTCGGCGCCTGGCAGTTGGCGCGATATATCCGCCGTCACAAGATCCGGCTGGTCCTTACCTATGATTTCCCGCTCACCGTCTTCGCCGTTCCGGTTGCCCATTTCTTCACCTCCGCGGTCGTGATGTCCAGCGCTCGCTGTCATCGCGATTTAATTCCTTTCAACTACCTCAGGCTGATTCGCAAGACGGACCGCCTGGTGGACGCCATCGTCGTGAATTGCGAATTTCTCAGACGGCATCTCGAGAAGGACGAGAACGTTCCGGCCAGCCGCATTCAGCTTTGCTACAACGGCATCGACCTGGAGCAATTCCGTGCTGGATCGAGTCCGCGGCCCACCAGGTTGCCGTCCGATGCATTCGTGATCGGCGTGGTCTGCGCGCTTCGGCCTGAAAAAAGCCTATCCACTCTCCTCAAAGCCTTCGCGGAAATTCGAAACCTGAGACCGGGAACGAAGCTTGCGATCGTGGGCAGCGGACCGATGCTGGATCAGCTCCAATCCGAGGCTCGCGCGCTGGGCATCTGGAATGACTGTGTTTTCGAACCGTCGACTTCGCAAGTGGCCGATTGGCTCCGCGCGATCGATATCTTCGTTCTGCCTTCTCTATCGGAAGCCTTTTCGAATTCACTAATGGAAGCTATGGCCTGCGGCTGCTGCGCGGTGGCTTCCAACGTCGGTGGAAACCCCGAGCTGGTCCGCCACCAAGAGACCGGGCTCCTGTTTGAAGCAGGCGATGCGGCGGGTCTGGCTTCCGCGCTCCGCGCTTTGATCGATGACCAATCTCTTCGGCAACGTCTTCGAACAGCGGGAGAGCGGATGCTGCATGACCGTTTCTCGATCCGGGCGTCGGCCCAGAGAATGGGCGAGATCTTTGCACAGTTGATTGAGCGGAGACGTTAGCCGAGCCGCGACCGGCAGGGAGCGGTCAGCCGATGCCCGTACTTAAGAACGATGGACCAACGTGCAGCGCACTACGGACGTGAATAACTCCCGCGTCAAGCCGCAATGCAGACGCCGCACTGCCCGGATTGGCACCGCTTCGAAAGTTTCGAACTTCAACGGACTGTCTGCCAGCAGGCGCTCGAACTTGCGGACGCTCATTTGGTTCAGGCCGCCCGCTACCTCGTGAAACCGCTTGGCTCCATCCGGTTTGTACTTCGAACGCCAAGTCATCAGTGACTTCTCGGTCAAAAGCAGGTGCGCCCAAACAAATAGCGGAAAGTGACCGCCCTTCGGATGGTACCAGGGAGGTCCGAACGAGACGACGACTTTCCCATCCGGCTTCAACAGTCTCGCCATTTCTTTTAGGATTTGATCCGGGTGACCGAAGTGTTCGAACGAATCAATCGAGAGGATCACATCCGCCTTCGAATCGAACTGCTGAACGAAAGTACAATTGGAAACGCCGGCCTCTGCCTGCCGCGCCCTCGCGATCATCAGGTTCTTCTCCTGAATATCCAGGCCGACTACATGTTTGGCGCCATGCCGGGCCACTTCTATGGCTTCCCGCCCGTGGCCGCATCCGAAATCGAGCACTACCTTGCCAGCTACTTGATCCCAGATGGCGGGACCCAGCAAAGCTTCCAGCTTGTCCTTGCCTTCGTAACCAGCCGGAGCTTCGACGTCATGCCATTCGTACCTGTTCAGAATTGCCGCGGCTAATCGGCCGCCTACCAACGCCACTGGCTCACCCCTATCGCGAATTTAAACATCTTTCGTGGGTCCGGCAGGGCCTCGAACTGCGCCAAGCCGAAGACCTGCGGAACGTCAGAAAAATTACTGCTGATCCGGCGGCTTTTCACCCGGCTTGTACAGCGTGGGCGGCTTACGCTTAGGCTTGCCGTCCTTCGTATCGGTATTGGTAGCGTCGGCGGTCTTCTTATCGTCCTTATCCGCAGTACCCAGGATGGCTTGTTTTTCTTTCTTTTCCTTGGTATCTTTCGCGGCCAGGTCGGTAGCGCGGCTGTGCAGATCTTCCTGGGAAAGCTCCTCGCTATCGGACGTCGTGTCGATGGCGGCCTTGAGGGCGAATTCGAAGCGCGGAAGATCTTTCGCATCGGACTCCTCAATCTTGTTCAGGGTGGTTAGCATTTCCTTTTCAGCGTCAGCGACCGCCTTCATTCCCACATCCAGAGCGATCTTGCGCCGCAGCGCGTCGTCCGACACGGTATCGATGGCCTCAATGATGTGCGTATAGTCTTCCAGTGCATCGTGGATCAGCGCGGACCGGCCGGGTTTTTCCTTACCGAGGAACTGTTGTATCTCAGCGATTCGCTCCCGGGCGAAATGGACGTATAGCTGCAGGCGGGCATTGGGCTCTTGCGCTTCACGCACCTGGTCGATCTCATCGGCGGTAAGGTAGTCGCGCTGCTGTGCCAATCCGCCGACCGTCAGTATTAAAATCGCGGCAAAATATCTCATCCCGACCTCTACTTCTTCTTACTCATGACATCACTAACCAACTGATCGTGGACGTCCGACAGCTTCTTGATCACCGCGTCCACCGACTGGCGGGTCTCAAAGCTCACTTCTTCGCGGAAGCTGGTCAACCTTCGCATGAGGGCGCGCACCTTCAACTCCGCATTCTTATAATACTTACTCCTGCGCGGGGCTTTATTGGTATGTTCAAGCGCATCGTAGGACGTCTCGACCGATTCCTGCACTTCCATCAGAGCGGCCATCTGGGCTTTGTCGTTTCCGGCGTTGTAGGCCTCTCTGGCTTCGTCGATGGCGTGATCTGCGTTGGCGAGCGCCAGCTCCGACCGTTTCTCCAGATCCGGCTCCGACTTCACGGCGGTGATGTCGGCAAAAGCCATCAGCAGTGCCAATACATACGTCATCACTTACCAATTTCTCTTTGTAGAATTCGAACTCGTTGGCGGGCTTTGAACTCCTCGTCGGGATTCTGCCCGTTGCTCATCGCCAGAAACTTCTCGTAACTCTCCAAGGCCGGCTTGATCTGCCTGATTTTATCCAGCACGATAGCCCGCAGGTACACGTGGCCGGGCTTTTCGGCATGCAGGGCGGCCAGCCGGTCGAGCGCAGCCAGCGCCGGCGGATAATCCTCGGCCATCACCAGAACGCCCGCGAGCTCACTCCATGCGTTGGGGTAATCCGGTTTCATTTGGGTGGCGCGCGCGAAATCCTGCGCGGCCGCCGTGAACTTACGCTGGTCGCGAAGAATCCGGCCGTGCAGCATGCGTATATCGAAATTATTCGGATCGGATGCCAGAATCGCATCGGTCACCGGCAGCGCTTTGTCGGGCTCCTTGTTCTTAATGTAGGCCTCGGCCAGCGCCGCGCGGTTGGCGATGGTTGGCGATTTCTCGATGGCAGCTTGGAAATGTGCCACTGCATCGCCGGGCTGTCCGGAGCTAAGCAGCAACTCGCCAAGTCTTTCCTGGGCGCCGGGATTGTCGGGAAACTGCTGATAGAGCGCGATGGCTTCGGCCGGCTGTTTCTGAGCTTCATATAAGGCGGCCAGCTCGAGTAGCCCATCATTATATTTCGGATTCAGTTCCGCGGCTTTCTTGAAATGCGGCGCGGCATCGGCGAGCTTGCTTTCTTTCGCCAGGGCGTGGGCCAGGCCTAGTTCCGCATCCGGTGACTTGGGGTCCAACTCGAGCGCCGTGGTGTAAGCCTGTTCGGCTTTGGGGAAATCATCGGAGGCCAGCAGAGCAGCGCCCAGATAGTAGTTCGGACGGTACTCCTTGGGTTTCTGCGCGACCGCGGCTGCGAGATAAGACACGGCTTCGGCAGCCTGCTTGGCGCGCAACAGCGTTATCCCCAGATTGAGGTCCGCCTGGTAAAGGTCCGGCTTCAGCTCCAGCACTTTTTTATATTGGGGAATCGCGTCGGCATCTTTGCCCAAAAGGCTGTAGGCCAACGCAAGATTGAAGTGCAGTGTATAGTCCTGGGGCTCCGCTTCGATGGCTTTAAGAAAATCGTCCACCGCCGCCTGATACTGATTCTCATTAAGCGCCTTCAGGCCTTGCTCGTAGTAATTATTTTGGAAGACCAGGAAGAGGACCAATAAAGCAGTCGGCCACATACGTCAGTGCTTCTATTTTCTCACCGAACCGCGGCAGCCGTGCTGTTCGCTCCTGAACATTCAGTTTCGCTAGTGAACACGTCCGGGCTGGCTGGGTGGATCTGAGCCTGCCGCGTCAAGGGATTAGCCGCTGTGAAAAGGGACCCCTACTTGCAGAATAGCAGGGATGAGAACACTTCTCGAAGACCTTCGATACGGTTTGCGGATGCTGCGGAAGAGCCCCGGCTTTACCCTCGTCGCGGTGTTGACGATGGCTTTGGGGATCGGAGCGAATACGGCATTGTTCTCCGTAGTAAATGGCGTTCTGCTAAATCCCCTGCCCTATCCTCGACCCGACCAGCTGGTGACGCTCCACGAAAGCAAACCAAACTTCGAACACGGATCCATTTCCTTTCCGAACTTTCTCGACTGGCAAAGAGGAAATCGCACCTTTTCGTCGATGGCGGTTGCGCGAGGCTACGGGTTCAATCTCACCGGCCTGGGCGACGCCGAGCAGGTAAACGGTGAGTTGGTTTCGGGAGACTTTTTCCGGGTGCTGAGTGTCAAACCGGCCATCGGGCGGTCCTTTACTTCAGAGGAAGACCAGCCCGGTCGCCCTCCGATTGCGCTCATTAGCGCGGCGTTCTGGCAGCGCAAATTCAACTCGACGCCCGACGTCCTGGAGAAGTCCATCACACTGGACGGCAAGGATTACGCCATTGCAGGTGTGATACCAGCGAGCTTCAATCTTGCGTTACCCGGTTTTCGAGCCATCGATTTATACGTGCCCATCGTTCATTGGAACAACCCGCTGCTGCTGAATCGGGGAGCCGGTTTAGGAATCCACGGGATCGGCCGTCTCAAGCCAGGCGTCCCGATCGAGCAGGCGCGGGCCGACATGGACAGCGTCACTCGCAATCTCACGGCGGCTTATCCGAATGACGATAAGGGCGTCGGCGCGACGCTGGTCCCGCTCAAGGAGCAGATGACCGGCGAGGTGCGGCCATTTCTGCTGGCGCTGCTGGCGGCGGTCGGTTTTGTACTGATGATCGCGTGCGTCAACGTCGCCAATCTGATGCTGGCCCGGTCCACCACCCGGGCTCGTGAATTTGCGGTGCGGGCGGCTCTAGGCGCTGGGCGGGGGCGGATGGTGCGCCAAGTGCTTACCGAAAGCGTGCTGCTGGCAGGGGCCGGAGGCATTCTGGGATTGCTGTTCGCCGCGTGGGGAACGCAAGCCGCGTTGGGCCTGCTGCCTACTGCTCTCCCACGTTCGGAAGAGGCAGGATTGGATGCGCGCGTCTTGATTTTCACGATTCTCATTTCGTTGGCCGCCGGGATTCTTTTTGGGCTGGCGCCAGCTCTCAAGACAGCCCGGCACGACCTGAATACGACGCTTAAGGAGGGCGGCCGCGGCGCCAGCGCGGGGCGTCATAGTACCCAGAGCGTGTTCGTGGTGGCCGAGATGGCCCTGGCGCTGGTGCTGCTGACCGGAGCCGGATTGATGATCCGAAGTTTGACGCGGCTGTGGAATGTCGATCCCGGTTTCAATCCCCGCAATGTCCTGACCTTCGGGTTGTCGCTATCGCCGTCCATGACGAATGCGAATCCGGACGCGATTCGAGCCTACTTGCGTGAGTTCGATGACCGCATCGAAGCGCTTCCAGGCGTCCAAGCCGAGTCATTATCTTGGGGCGCCTTTCCGATGAACGGCGATGACGAGCGGCTGTTCTGGCTGCAGGGTCAGCCCAAGCCGGCTAGCGAGAACGACATGAGCTGGACGCTCGAGTACATTGTGGAACCGCATTATTTGAAGGCTATGGGCATTCAGCTTCAGCGCGGCCGATTCTTGTCAGCCCAGGACGACGAGCATTCTCCGCTGGTGGTGGTGGTGGATGACGTTTTCGCGCGGAGGTATTTTCCTGGCGAAGACCCTATCGGCAAACGAATCAACTTTAAGGATTATAGTGTCCCGGCGGAAATTGCCGGCGTGGTCGGACACGTGAAGCAGTGGGGGCTTGATTCAGACGACACACAATCGCTGCGAGCCCAGGTGTATTTATCATTAATGCAGTTGCCCGACAAAGTCATGACGCTGGTACCCGGGGGGATGGGCGCGGCGGTTCGTTCCAAGGACGCATCGCCAGAGGTTTTCGACTCGATTCGGCGCGCCAGCAAACAGATGAGCGATCAGCAAATTATCTACAGCGCTCAGACCATGGACGAGATTATCGCGGGTTCGCTGGCCGCGCGCCGTTTCTCGATGATCATTTTCGGCGCCTTCGCAGGTCTGGCACTGGTGCTGGCCGGCATCGGCATCTTTGGCGTGACGTCTTATTTAGTCGGCCAGCGGACGCGCGAAATTGCAATACGAATGGCATTAGGGGCCGAGCGTCCACACATTTTGCGGCTCGTCTTGGGACCTGGGGGTAAGCTCGCGCTGGCAGGCGTAGGCGTGGGCCTGGCTGCGGCGTTTGGCCTGACACGACTGATGGCCAGCCTGCTTTACGGAGTTGCCCCCACCGATCCGATTACGTTCGGCGCGGTAGCCTTGCTCCTCATTCTGGTGGCGCTGGCGGCCTGCTACATTCCGGCGCGCCGGGCCAGCAAGGTTGATCCGCTGGTGGCGTTGCGATGGGAGTAAGGCTCGGCTGGACCAGGCCCGCGCCCGCCGGGATTATTCTCCTCCCGGAGTATCCAGGAACAGGGCATGGTAAATGAGGTGGGTAGCCGAATCGATCTGACGATTGAGTTTCGCTTTGGGCAATCGGACGGCTTGAGCAAGCAGACTCCAGAAGAAGCTGTCCATCGCCGAGGCGAGACCATCAATATCAACCCCGCTGCGGGCGCCCGGTAAGCGGTGCAGAAACGTGAATACTGCCGCGACCCGCATGGTGGTCCAGGCATGAATCTGCAGTTGCTTTCGGGCCAGCCCGGGATCGGAGAGCGCGGCTTCCTGCCATGCGCGGTAAGCGCCCAAATAGTGGAGGTCGTGGGAGAAAGCGCCTGCCAACAGCTTTCGCAGACCGCTGCGAGGATCGTCCATCGCTTCCGGACGGAGGTCCAAGCGGCTCAGCTTTTCGAGCAACTCGTCCATAAGCACCAGCAGCAGCTGAGGCTTGGAGCGGAAGTGCTGATAGAATCCGCCCACGGCGACTTCGGCACGCCGGGCGATATCGTCGATGGAAACGCTTTCGAAGCCTTTTTCGGCGAACAGCTCGAGGCTGGCCGTTTTCAGGCGCGCTCGCTTTTCCAGGCTGCGCTTTTGGCGTGGTTCGGCGGTTAGATCTTCTCCTGCCAGCAGATTCGGACGCCGCTTCACGGCCGTATTCATCGGCGAATGATCGCGCCCACCAGAGCGCCCGCGCAACACCACAGCATCCAGCCTCCGAACACTCCGGCTGCCTCAGGGGCCATGTTCGGAAAGACAACCGGAAAAAATGCGCTGGAGAAGGGATCGAGCAACAACGTCGGCAGAGCAACGGAGAGCGCGCCCCGGAGCCACTGGTCGCGCGGCAATTGGAAGCGGCGGCACAGGCGGCGGACGATCCAGGCCATGAGCGGGAAGCTGACTGCGAACAGGATCAGGGTTCGGGGCCAGTCATCCGGGATGTAGCAGGCGCTGGCCGGTGATGCGCAGTACGATTGTCGCGCCGGCCCAGATGGTCAGTCCGCAGAGAATCAGGCTGGTGTTCATATAAGAATATGAATTCATATTCTCATATGCGACGGCAAATGGCAGGTCGAAGACATCTCCGGCCTGCCAGCGACTTTTCCGCAGCCTCAGCAGCGCGAAACGCCACATATTTATTGCCTCTGTTTGGCGATTCTCAAACGCAGGGCCGCTCCGATCGCCAGAAGCCCGAGCCCCAGCATCCCGGAGGTGTATGGCTCCGGCGCGGTGGTCACGCTCTCCAGGAGAAAATCAGAGCCCGAATTGTCGACGCCGCGCTTTAGCGATGTCACAAAGAAGTAGCGATAGGTTTGATCGATGGAGATAATCGGCGTGACGCTTCCCTCGCTTAGGTTGGTGCCTTGCGCAATCGCCGTCAAGGACGAAAGCGTCGGCTGCGCGGTGTTACTGCCGAAGATTGCAAAGCCGTCTTTCAATCCGCTGTCCAGCGAAGACAAACCGATGGAATTGACGAATGTCGTTGTGCCAAAATCGAGCCGGATCACCTCGAACGTGCTCGTTCCGTTATTGTCGATTTCATTGATGTCGCCGTTGCCTGTGGTGGGGCAGTTCGAAGCCAGGCAGACGCCTAAACCAAGATCATCGGGCCCTTCCTGACGATTATTCAGAATCACACCGTTGTCCGACCATATGGCGTTGTTGGTTTTGGAAACGTCCCAGCCGGACGCGGTCACCCCTCCTATCGTTACCGACTCGCCCAGATGGCCGGCCGGCAGCGCCGTCGAAAAATTGATGGTAGTCGCGTTTGCGAGCGAAGACGCGAGTATGCCCGCTAGGGCTGCGCGTGTGAGGATAAATTTGAGCATGTTGTTTGTCCACGTCCAGAATAGTTGCGCAACGATGTCTCTAGAAGGGCCCCTTGTTCCCAAAAAGCGGTAGAAATTAGTACCGGTACGCAGACAGGCTGAGAAGATCCTTTAAGGTCTGGGGTTAATCTGTGCGTGCAATCTCTGGGCCTGCTGTTCGAGGTTGCCGTGCATTTCGACGATTACCCGAAGCTGTAGGTCGGCCGCGGGAAGATTGCCTTCGCCCACCAGGGCCTTCGCCAAATAGAAGCGCGCGGATTCGAGATACGGTGTGTCGCCGCTAGCGGTGACGTCCTTCAGCAATTGGATGCCGCCCGGCCGGTCGGCGGTAAGCAGCAGACAGATCCCGAGATAAAATCGCGCTTCGACGGATTGAGGATGAGCCTCGACTGCAGCCCGAAGGCGCGCCGCGGCGCCGGCGTAATCGCGCTTGCGATATTGATCCATGGCGGCTCGAAACTCGGGCAAGCTGTCTGAGTTAGCCGCAGCCTCGTACTCGGGTGGCTCGAAGCGGGCGAGTAATGCGATCTGGTCCGGCGGAAGCTGCCGCATGGGCGCCGGCGGGGCGTTCGCCGTTCTGCCTAAGCCAGCCTCCCGATGCGATTCCACCGCCAGCCATGCAAACACTCCTACTGCGATCGCCAGCACCAGTGCCGTAAACGCATAAATCCAAACCCAGGGGAATCGAGGCTCTTGCTCTATACCTTATATTGTAAGATACGACTCCTCGCTCCATCGAGACACGCTCCTGGGACATCACCGACATCGTTACCGCCGTTCATGAATTCGAGCAACGCCTGAACGCGGTTCAGAACAAATGTTTATTGCCCTCCAGCACGGATTGGTATCCCTACCACACCTTCTCGAGCATCGACAGGCTGGAAGCTCTCTTGAC